>APMI01004520.1_pt1 | contig 16100 bp, 15 predicted proteins | sample 667938 | NCBI WGS metagenome assembly APMI01 (sample SAMN01084076, study PRJNA167559) | wastewater metagenome | biome: Wastewater | place: Denmark: Ejby Moelle, Odense | collected 2011-11-28 | reverse complement strand
TCGGGAGCTGGATCCTTGGGAGCGTCCTGGCGGGCCAGCCAAGCCGACACGGCGAAGACGTCCTCCTCGCTCAGGCGCCCGGCGATGCGCTTCATGCAATCGGGATCTGCGGCATGCCTCTCCCCCACCCGCCACCGCGTCAGCTGGGCCGCGATGTACGTCGGGCGCAGGCCGATAAGCCCTGGGATGCCTGGATTCATACCCGTGAGGCGCGCCCCATGGCAGGCCGCGCACGCGGGAACGCCGCGATTCGCGTCTCCTGCGGTGACCAGCTGCTGGCCGCGCTGAAGTTGGGCATCTTTAGCTGGCGCCAGGTCTCGTGAAGCCAGCGGCGGACTCTGCCTGGAAAAATGTTCTGCAATTTCGCGCAGGTAGTCATCCGGAAGGTAGGCCACCAGGTAGTTCATCGGCGGGTAGCGCCGCGTACCGTCGCGAAACGCCACGAGCTGGTTGTACAGATAACCGACTGGCTTGCCGGCGATGCGAGGGAAGTAGCCGTTGTTAGTACCCTGGCCGCTCTGGCCATGGCAAGTGACGCATCCTTGAGCACGCGCCTCGATCGAGTCGAGCTGCTTGAACGCCGGAACCGCCACGTCCTGCTGGGCCAGGGCAGGTTGGACGGTCGCGATGACCAGAGCTGCAGTCCACAGGCCAGGAGCAGTCGGTTTCCTCAAGCAGGCGCTCAGCATCATCTTATTAGGGCCGGTCACGGCAATCCGTGCAGTGGGCAAAGCGCGTGCCCGGGCCGGTCTAGCCCGCCGGGCGCGCGGGCGCCGGCACCTTGAGCACGACGATCTTCACCCCACCGCCGACGTGGCTCGCGACCTTAAGGGCCGCCGCGTCGGCGGTCGATACCTTGGGATCCAGTGCGAAGGACATCGCCCCAGGATCCGTCGACACCCGCACGCTGGAGACGTCAATGCCGGGCACCCGGGCAGCCGCGGCACGCATTCGCGACGGGGTCACCAACCCCTGGACCTCGCAGAAGACCATCTGTTTCTTCTGCGCCGCCGCGGCTTGCACGACGGCATGGTCGTAAGTGGCGGCCACCTTGTCCTCGACGCAGGCGCCACAAGCCAGCGCGAGCATGGGCGCTGCGAGCAAGGCAGGAACAAACCAGAACTTCATGTCGCTACTCCTTCACAGGCGTCGCCGACTTCGTCTCCGATGGCGGCAGGGCCGCGCCGGGAGCGCTTGGCTGCGGCTGCTTCTTGCCCTGTGGCTGCAGATGTTCGTCGGCCCACTTGAAGTAGGCGATGTACTGCTGGACTTCGGTGTCAGACAGACCCTGGTTCGGCATAGGAACCTTGTACTTGTCGAGCATCTGCTTGGCCGTCGGGTCCGACTCCAGCAACTTCTGTGGATCCTTCAGCCAGCGCGCCAGCCAGGCCGCATCGCGCCGCTGCGTCACGCCGTACAGGTCAGGTCCCAGCTTGTCACCGCCAGCGATCGAGTGGCAGGCCAGGCACTTGGTCTCGAAATCGAGCTTGCCGCGCTGGGCCACCGCATCCGTCGGTGCAGACGTCGCGGGAATGTTGTGGTGTTCGGGGTCGCTCGCTGGCGCGTGATCGCCGGCACCGCCGCCCGCGGCGATCAACCCGATGGCGCCTTGAGAAGCATTCGCGAAGTGATGGTCCACCATCACATAGCTACCAGCCTCAGGAATCATGAATTCAACGATCACCGAGTTCGAGGATCCAAGCAGCACGGTCTGTGCCCCCCGCCACTGGTTGTCTGGGTTGCCTTCCATCCAGACGCGGTCGAAGATCGTCCCGACCACATGGAAGCTCGACGTGTTGGACGGCCCAACGTTGAGCACGAAGAGCCGCACCCGCTCTCCGGGCTTGGCCTGCAGGGGGTGGTCGACGAAGCCGTTGTACCTGCCGTTGAACACCGTGTAGGTCGGCGCCTTGGAGCGGACCCGGTCCCCATCGAGCACGTAGAGCGGCACGCCGTCGACCTGCCGCTTGTCCGGATCCGGCTTGGTGTAGAACTCGCTCTGGATAACCGCGTACTCACGGTCGGCCTTGGTGGGATAGCCCGCCTTCGGCTCCACGATCATCATCCCGTACATGCCCGAGGCAATGTGCTCCAGCACCATGGGCGTTCCGCAGTGGTACATGTAGACGCCCGGATAGTTGAGCGTGAACTCGAACGAGATGGTCTGACCCGGCGCGACGGAGCGGTACTTGTCCTGGGGCGACACCATCGCCGAATGGAAGTCCATCGAGTGCATCATGGGCGCAGCGGTCACGCGCACGCCCGGCACCGGCTCGTCGGACCGGTTGGTCATCGTGAACTTGATACGGTCGCCCACCCGGGCGCGAACCACAGGCCCGGGCACCGTGTCGCCAAAGGTCCAGGCGCTGAACTTGACGCCCGGCGCCAAGTCGATGATCTTGTGCGTGGTGTCCAGCCGCACTTCCTTGACGGGCTCGGGGGCCAGCGGCTTCAACACGGCGTCCATGCTGAGCGAACCGCCCGCGGCAAACGGGCCGGTGTGGCGCTCGTTCGAAATCACGGCCGGCTTGGGCTTCAAATCCATGCGACTGACGTCGTAAGGATCCTCCTCATGCTTCGTCTGGTTGCATGCTGCAAGGACGAAGCAGCTCAACAGGCCTGCCCACAGCGGGTATCGGCGCATTCCGTGCATAGCGTCTCCATGAGCGTGGGCGCAACGGTGCGCCGCCCAACCCGAGGACTCACGGCAATAGACGTGCCGACGACGGGCAGCCGATCACAACAAACGTGGCTGCAAGTCCTCAAGGACAAAGCTCGGTCCGACGAACTTCATCGGCTCACCGCCAAGAGGGACAACAAGAGCGTGCTTGCCAAACGCGGACCGGTCAAGAAAATCCTAACGTCACGCCGCGCGGTGTGCAAGACCTGTCCCTAGGCCGCTATACAGCGGCCGCCCAAGGGGTTATGAACATTCGGATTGGAGTTCTCGATGGCACTGGCGCACGCGGGATCCGGCGAACCCTGGGACGTGAAGCCGCTGGGCGACGCGCTTTCTGAAACCAGGACTTCGGCGCTCTTCAAGGCTGAGAACCTGGAGGTCATCCGCCTGGTTCTTCCGGCTGGACACGTCCTGCCGCCGCACAGGGTGCCCGGCGAGATCACGCTTCAATGCCTGGAAGGCGAACTTGTCGTCGAGACGCAGGGGCAGGTGCGGCGGCTCAAGGCGAATCAGTTGCTCTTCCTGGCCGGGGGCGAGCTGCACAAGGTCGTTGCGGCGCAGGCGTCAAGCGCGCTGCTGACCATCGCGCTGCTCGCTGGCGGGGGTAATTGACGAAACCTCTTGAGAAGATGCAGGGGGTGGCAGCGCCGGCTGCGTTTCATCCTTCCTGGCATCGAGTCCCCAGGACTGCCAGTCGTCGCCGAAGAGCACGGACGGGTGTTGCGTCGCCACGCTGCCATTGCCGCACTGGAGGGCATCGGCCGGGCAATATTTGTCGCAACCCCAGCAGATGCGTTCGGGATTGGCGGGCTTGATCGGGAATTTCTTGGTCATGTTGATTGACTCCTGCCGAGCGGCTCATGCGGCCTGCGGCACGCCGTCCGAGCGCTTCTTCCATTCGACAGGGCAGACCATGAAGACCGTGCTGTCGCGCCCGTGCTCCAGCAGCATCTCGCGCACTCGCTGACGCCACAGCGCCCCCAGCCGCTCCTCTTCCTCGGCGCTCGCCCGGCCCGAGGCGACCCGCCCCATGAGGCTGTCAACCAGGGGGGCCTCGGGCATCGCACTGAGATTGGCACCGACATCCACCGCCACCCGCTTGTCGAGCCGAGTGAACCGCAACTGCATCAGCAAGTCAGGCTTGCTGCGGATCAAGCCCGCCCGGCTGTATCGGCCGCCCAGCCCCTTGAAGCCGGAACCACCGGCCGCGCCGGTGAGCATCTGGATCACGGTGGCTATGACGCCGCTGCTGCCGGAGCGGGCGTCGTCGCGGAACTCGACCTTGATGCCGCCGCGCAGCGGAAGTTCCTGCGGGTAGAGATGTTCCAGCGCCAGCAGCGTCAGCCAGTAGGCCGACGCCACCGTCGGGCAGGCGTGACCGGTGATCCGGACTGCGTCGGCGAAGCCGTACTCAAGGATCCCGTGTTCCGCACAGCCGAAGATGCGCGCGAGCGGATCCTGCACGCGAAGACGGGGGATCTGATCAAAGTAGTCGGGGAATTTCATGGGCGTACTGCATTCAAACGATCTTGGAAAACCGCCGCCGGTCCTTGGCGGCCTGGAGGTGCCGGTCGAACACCATCGCGACCGCGCGGATGAGGAACCAACCCGCCGACGTCACCCGCACCGCACGGCCCTCGAGTTCGACCAGCCCGGAACCGGCCAAGCCGTCGAGTGCGGCCAGCTCGCGTTCGAAGTAGCTCGTGACGTCAATATCGTGGGTGCGCTCGACGGCGTCAAAGTCCAGACGGCCTTGGCACATCAGGCCCATGATGACGTCACGCCGGACTTCGTCATCCCTCTCGAGCGCGTAGCCGCGCACGACCGGCAACCGCCCTTGGTCGATGCTTTCGTAGTACTCGGGCAGGGTCTTCGCGTTTTGGTAGTAGGTCGAGCCGATGCGCCCGATGGACGACACACCCAGCGCGATCAGATCGCAGTCGGGTTGCGTGCTGTAGCCCTGGAAGTTCCTGTGCAGCCGGCCCTCGCGCTTGGCGACTGCCAGGCTATCCTGGGGCAGCGCGAAGTGATCCATGCCGATGTAGTCGTAGCCACGCGCCAGGAAGCCCGTGATCGCATCGCCCAGCATCGCCACGCGCTGCGCAGGCTGCGGCAGGTCGGTTTCGTTGATGCGCCGCTGCGGCTTGAACCTCTCCGGCAGGTGGGCATAGGCATAGAGCGCAATGCGGTCAGGGCGCAGTTCGCCGATCTGCTGAATGGTCCGTGCGAAGCTCTCCGGCGTCTGCATCGGCAATCCATAGATGAGGTCGGCGTTGATGGAGATGTAGCCCAACGCTCGGGCGCTGGCCATCAGGGACCGCACCATCTCGAAAGACTGTTCCCGATGCACGGCCTTCTGCACGTCCGGATCGAAGTCCTGGACACCAAAGCTCAGGCGGTTGAAGCCCAGTTTGCGGAAGTGCGCCAGTCGATGCGGCGTCACCGTGCGTGGATCCACCTCGATGGAGACCTCCGAGTCCGACGTCAACCGGAAAGCGGCACCGAGGAACCCCATCACGCGAGTCAGTTCCTCATCCGACAGGAACGTCGGCGACCCACCGCCGAAGTGCAGCTGGGACACGGGGCGCCCCGCACCCAAGGACTGAACGACCAGCGCCAACTCGGCCTCGAGCATGTCCAGGTATTGGGCGGCGCGCTCGTGATGCTTGGTGATGATCTTGTTGCAGCCGCAGTAGTAGCAGAGCTGTTCGCAAAACGGGATGTGCACGTACAGCGACAGGGGCGCAGTCGAACCACTCGCTCGCAGCTGGGTCAACTCGCGGACGGAATCCGCCGCCCCAAATCCCTCCCCGAAGCGGTCAGCCGTCGGGTAGGACGTGTAGCGCGGCCCGGGCGTGTCGAACTTGCGCAGGAACTCTTCCGTGAGAAGGGCTCGCACCTCGGTCGAATCGGTGATCACGTTGGACATGTCGACTCCAGTCAAGAGGGTCACGGTTAGGCAGCGAGGCTGAAAATGCCGAGAGGGTGCTTGATGATGGCCACGGAGACCATCCAGCCCACGACGGCCAGCGCACCAATCCACGCCGCGGCGCGAATGCCGCGCGGCCGACCGGGTCGCAGCGCGACGACACCCAGCCCGACGTACACGACCAGGGTCGCAGCGCGACGACACCCAGCCCGACGTACACGACCAGGCCGGCCAGCTTGGCAAGCAGCCAGGGCGCGCGATCGGGCGTCAGCCTCAGCGTCCAGGCCAGCATCAGGCCGGACAAAAGCAACAACGAATCAACCAGGTGGGGCACCGTCCTGGCCATGCGGCCACGGACCCAGGACGCGCCCAGGAGGGATGCGGCTCCGCGGACGAAGAAGCCCGAGACCGACAGGGTGACTGCCGTCTGGTGGATCAGCTTGATGGTGGCGTAGTCCATGGCATCAACCCGGTCGGCCGTCGACGCGCGGCCGCGACAGGACCAGGCCGCGACAGGACCGGCCAGTAGCGGAAGGCATAGAGGGCGAAGGCTGCCGACCACAGGGCAGCAGATGCCAGCACGGCGAGGGCGGTGAATGCCGGCACCGCGAGCGGCACCCCGACCCGCACGACCGCGGCCAGCAGCACCAGCAGGTAGCACGCCGTCTCATACCGGTCGGCTTGCAGCGGACGGCCGGTGTGACCTCGCGCCGTGCGGGTCACCATGCCGATGATTAGACCGCCGACGGCGCCGACCGTCAGCGCGTGCGCCGCCAACGACGGCACGACAAGCCCCAACTCTGCGAGGCTGCGAAGCAGCAGGTGGACGGGCACCCAGGCGTAGGCAGCATGCAGCACCCAGACCAGCGGCACCTTCAGCGTCTTCCAAGGGCGCCAAAGCATGAGGCGCCACGCGTGGGCCGCAGCGCCAAGCAGCGCAAGGACGGTCAGGGGCCAACCCGTCACCCCCAGGATGTCCGCAACAAGCAGTGCGATCACGAGGCCAAGGGCGGCCTTCTCGATGACGGGGTGCTTTGCTGCACCTGTCCCGGGCACGCCGTTGTTGGTGAACATCGGGATCACGCGGCCTCCCATCACCGCCAGGATGAACAGCACCACGTCCAATGCCGTCTGCAGGGCGGGCCATGCTGGGATCGGCAGAATGCCGAGCTGCGAGAGGTGGATGAAGCCGGCCGCGCACGCGAGCAGGATCAGCAGACCGACGAAGAAGTAGTTGCGCTTGCTCCTCGCCTTGAAGAAGGGGATCGCCAGCGCGATGGCGGCGGCAAGCGGGAAGGCAACGTTGGCGGTCGCAGCAGCCCAGGCGTAGGGCGTCAGTACCAGCACCCGCGCGGCGACCCACAGGGTTGCCAGCGCTGCGAGCGGCCACCCGGACGGTGTTGGCAAATTGGTCCAGTTGCGCCCCGCCGTGAAGAGAAAGCCAACGATGACAGCGAGGGTGAAGCCGAACAGCATCTCGTGGGCATGCCAGACAGGCCCGGCCAGGTAGGGGTGGCTCAGGAATCCGCTGAACTGCAGTGCCCACAAGGGAATGGACAGCGCCGCAAAGACGCTGGCGAGCAGATAGAAGGGTCGGAAGCCCAGCGCGAAAAGTGCAAAGCCATTCGGGGCTGGCCGGGGCGGTTCCTCAAGGTTCAGCAGCATGGCCATGATGGTCGGATGTGCGAGGTTGGTCGTGGCGAATACGCCAGGCAAGCGCCGAGCCTGCGACGGTGGCAGCAAAGACCGCGATCGCGATAGTGTTGCCCGCGGCGCCAGCGGCCAGCGCTAGCCAGTCGAAGTGGCCGAAGCCGAGTCTCAGCGCCAACGATCCGTGCAGCAGGGCCAGCGGAACGTAGTAGGGCCAGCCGAACAGCACCTTGACCCGAGCGATCGCCGGCAGGATGACGGGCGCGTGGCCCAGCATCATGCTGAAGACGAAACCGAGCGCCAGTGCATGCAGCGCGGCATCGCGGTAAGGGAATCCCAGCGAGGTGGCGATCCAGGCGGCGCCCGCGATAAAGAGCCACGCATAGCCCAGCAACAGGCACATCGCCATGTAGCGGCTCAGCCCTGGTGCCCGCACGGTGCGCCGGGCGATGTCGAACTGGACCAGCCAGAGGGCCAGCGCCGAAAGGGACAGTCCGTAGACCAGGCCGCCCCAGCTCAACGTTACCGCGCTCAGCAAGGCGCCGATCAGCATCGCCGCCAAGACGACATACAAGGCGCCGGACGCCCCTGGTCGGCGCCGCATCAGCCGCGTCATCTCCAGCCGCTCGGCGGCAATGGTCAATATGAGGAAGCCGAACCACAGCGGGATGACCGCGCCGGATCCCAGCGTGCTCGCGTGAAGAAGGTTGCCACCGGCCCAGGCAAGCGCCGCGACCAGCAACAGGCCGGTGTGCGCGGCGGGCTGCCGCCTGACGATGACGATGTTGACCGCGACAAACGCCAGAGACGCAGCCGCAACCAACCATACGGCCAGTGCGGTGGCGCCGACCAACCAGGCGATGCCGCCCAGAGCGGAAGCGATCGGGGCCGCGAACGACCAGGGCCGCTTGACCGCGACCGCTCGTTCGATCCCGATCACCGTTCCCATGAAGGTGCAGATCATCAGGAACGCATGTCCGCTCACCGCGGCGGTGAGCCCATTGCCGGCTGCCAAGGGCACGCCGGCGCGGACCAAGCCACCCGTCAGACCAGCTATCAGGGAGAGCAGCACGGACAGCAGGAACACCATGCGCACCGCGACGGACCGACTTCCGGAGAACGAGTTGACGCCCTTCATCGTGCCGCCTGCTTACCAGCCCATGAAGGCCTTTGCGCGGTCGCTCATGCGATCCGTGGTCCATGGCGGCTCCCAAACGAGCTCGACCTCGACCGCCATGTCGGCGGTCGCTACCTTGTCCAGCTCAGCCCCGACATCGTCCAGGATGACATCCACCACTGGGCAGGCAGCAGAGGTCATGGTCATGCGCACATGCAACCGCTGGGGCGTCACCGTGACCCCATAGACCAGGCCGACGTCCACGATGGTCATGGCCACTTCTGGATCCACGACCCTGTGCAGCGCCGCAAGGATGGGCGCGCGCAGTTCGTCGGGTCCCACGTAGGGATAAGGGCTGGCGGCGGCTGGCTTCATGTCGACTCTCACGAGGCAGAAGTGCGAGCCAGCGGACGGTGGAACTGAAGGATGGCAGCGAGTTCGCCAGGATTGCGAGTGATGTCGGCCAGCGTGTAGCGGTCCAGGACGCCGTAGAACGCCCTCACGGCTTCGGCCAGTACACCCTTGAGCCGGCAGCATTTGACGATGGCGCAATCGCTCTCTCCGGCGCCGAAGCACTCGGCAGGCATTGCCTGCCCTTCGGTGTCGCGGACCACGTCGCCGACGCAGATGTCCTTCGGCAGCTTGGCGAGCTGCAGGCCCCCGCCCTTGCCGCGGCTGGTTTCGAGCCAGCCACTCCTGCCCAGGTGGTGCACGACCTTGGTCAGATGGTTGATCTTGACCTCGAAGGCGGTGCAGATCTCGGCCACCGTCGCGCGGCGCTCGGGCGCCGCCGCGAGGTAGATGAGCACCCTCAGGCTGTAGTCGGTAAAGGAGGTGAGCTTCATGAGCGCTCGGCGGTGAAAGAGACGTGCCAGGGGGATCGGTCACAGGATGGGCATGCGGAGGACCAAGTGGCCCTCCGCGTCTTGTGCTCAGCGCCTCGTCGCTGCCACGGTGCCGGACGGCAGCTGCTGCCTGGCTGGGCGACGCAGCAAGTAGACCGCGTAGATCGCGAGGAACAAGCTGCCCGCGGCGAACACGATATCGCCAGGCACGCGCAGCCACACCAGGGTCTCCATCAGCTTGGAGTGGATCACCTCCGGCGAGCGGGCGTACCACAGGCCCTTGGTGATGCTCTCGTAGGCCTGGTAGATACCGGCCGGCAGCAGCGACATGAAGACCATCATCGCCAGGCCGATGTTCAGGCTCCAGAAGGCGGGCTTCAGGAAGCGATCGGCGTGCAGCGCACGGTCGTACAGGCCGCGCAGGCAGAACAGCATCAGGCCGATGCCCAGCATGCCATACACACCGAACAGGGCGGCGTGGCCGTGGGCTGCCGTCATGTTCAGGCCTTGCACGTAGTACAGCGAGGCCGGCGGGTTGATGGCGAAGCCCAGCAGCCCGGCGCCCACCGTGTTCCAGAAGTCGACGGCGACGAAGGACAGGATGACCCACTTGTAGGCACCCAGCCAGGCGACGTTCTTCGAGCGGCGATAGGTCTGCAGCGCTTCCAGGCCGATCAGCGTCAGGGGCACGACTTCCAGGGCCGAGAACACCGAGCCGACGGCGATCACCGAGGTGGGCGTGCCGGTCCAGTAGAGGTGGTGCAGCGTGCCCAGGATGCCGCCGAACAGGAAGACGATGGTCTCCGCGACGATGGCACGGTTGGCCGAGGCGGCACGGATGAGGCCGAGGTTGGTGAAGATCAGCGCAACGACGGCGGTGGCGAAAACTTCGAAGAAGCCCTCCACCCACAGGTGTACCAGCCACCAGCGCCAGTATTCAATCATCGAGTAGTGGGTGTGCTGGCCCCAGGTGAGCGAGGTCGCGTAGAAGCCGCCGATGCAGGTGGCCGACAGGAAGACCATGGCGATCAGGCCGCGCGTCTCCGAGGGCTTCTTGAGGGCCGGCCACAGCGCGCGGCCGAGAAGGAAGACCCAGAACAGCAGGCCGACGAAGAGCAGGATCTGCCAGAAGCGGCCCATGCTCGTGAACTCGAGGCCCTGGTTGCCGAACCAGAAGCTGAAGTCGACGCCGCGGTGCTGCAGCGTGCCTAGCCAACCGGTGATCGTCGAGCCGAGCACGACGACGATCAGCGCCCAGAACAGCGCATCCACGCCAAGCTTTTGCAGCTTGGGCTCGCGGCCCGACAGCAGCGGCGCGACATAGAGGCCGGTGGCAAGCCAGGCGGTGGCGATCCAGAAGACGCCGATCTGCGTGTGCACGGTGCGGCTGATGGTGTAGGGCAGGATCTCCGCCAGCGGCAGGCCGAAGAAGGACTGGCCTTCGACCGCGTAGTGGGCCGTGATGGCACCCATACCGATCTGCAGCAGCATCAGCGCGATGACGACGAAGAAGTACTTGCGCGTGGCCTTCATCGACTGGGTGGCTTTGGCGCCCAGCAGCGGGTCAGCCTTGGGCACTTGCGCATCCTCTTCACCATGGTCGCCCTTGTGCAGCCACAGCATGGCGGCGATGCCGGCCAGCAGCAGGATGATGCTGGCCATCGACCACATGGCGGCCGACGCACTCATGGTGTTGCCGACCAACGGTTCATGCGGCCAATTGCTGGTGTAGGACAGGCCGGTCTCGCCGGGGCGGTCCGTGGTGGCGGCCCACGCCGACCAGAAGAAGAAGGCGGTCAACGCTTGGCGATGCGCCTGCTCAGGCAGGGCGCCGGCCGTCATCGCGTACTGGTCGCGAAGCTTCTCAAGCTTCGGGTCTGTGCCGAAGAGGCCCTCGTAGTGCGCCGCCACCTCACGGATGGCCTTGGCGCGCGCGGCGGTCACCTTCACGGTGCCGTTGCTGTCGTCATAGGTGTTGCGGCGCATCTCGTCGCGCACGCCTTGCGCGATGGCAGCCCGCTCCGCGTCGCTCAGCGAACGGCCCCGCTGTGTCTGTTCGGCAGTGCGCAGCTCACCCAGGGTGACGGCTTCCCGGTGCAGCCAGTCGGCGGACCAGTCAGGCGCCACGTAGGCGCCGTGCCCCCAGACCGTTCCGAGCTGCTGGCCGCCAGCGGACAGCCACGCCTGCTGGCCGAGTTGGATCTGCTCGGCCGTGTACAGCACATCTCCGTCTTGAGAGACGACTTGCCTGGGGATCGGCGGCGCCGACAGATAGATCTGCCAGCCCAGGTAGCCCAGGGCCCCGAACGACAGGACGAAGATCAGCCCCAGCCAGCGCCAGAGCCTGCTTGTGGTCTTCATGGTGTTTCTCGCAAGTGGTGGATGGGTTGCTCAGGCGCCGCCGCAGGATCCGCAGCATTGACCGTTGCCGTGCCCTGCAGCGAGGCGGTGGATGCGAACTCGCCAGACGTCCGGGCCGCTCTCCAGGTAATCCCATCTGAATTTGCCTGGAAGCTCGGCCTGGAACTGGTAATACAGCGGCTTGGGATCGTGGTCGTTGACGAGCTCCATCGCTTCACCGGCGCCGAGGCCGCGGAACGTCGAAAAGATGAGGGGGTGGCGCTCACGCGGCGCTATCTCGCGCACATCGACAGTAGGGGAGGTGACTTGGGACGGCATGGATGACTCCTGCGACATAAGATGCATTTAGGATGCATGTATTCTAGGAAACAGGTGCTTCGCGCGCTTGATTCCCGTCAATCCAAAAGGGCATCGCGTGTGCATTGATCACGGCGTCAGCATCACACCCCGCTCCGACTCCGGCGCCCGACATGCACCCGGCCGCAACAGCTGTACGTCACCATGAATTCACGCGCCCAGCATCCTCTTCAAATGCCTGATGCATGCCTGCAGCCAGCGACGAGAGCGCAACGAGACACGCATCAAGTCGGTCTGCTCCTTCTATTGCTGGAGCGTGCATGGCTACAACGGAGGACCGGCAAGCCGAACTCCGTGACGAAGTCGGTCGAGTGCTCGGCTTCCCCCGCGTCGAGCCGATGCTGGTCGCAGTGCAGAAGCCTGGGCCGGCTCTCTTCACGCAGCACTTGCCGTTCCACCCCTGCTGCGATGGGCGCCACTAGCGGCAAACTCGGCCAGAAGGCGCCACAGGAGGCCCGGCGGTTCCGCACACTGAACACTGGCCGGGCGGGTTTGCCGGCCGATTCCCCCACGGCGTACGAGGAAGGCGTCATTGCATCTCTCAACATCGCCTGGCGTGATTTGTTCACGGAGCCCCGCAGGTATGCGGCTCGCGTTGATTGAGGTCAACGGCCCACGGGGAACAGTAAAAGACGATAGAAGGTCTAAAGCGGCCGTCTCGCGGCCTTGAACCAGGGAGGCATTTCCAGCCGTGCGTACCAACCTGCCTACGACCCAGCGCGAGGTCGAATTCCCAGCCGGTGTGATGCTGGTGTCGACAACCGACGCCAAGGGCCACATCACGCATTGCAATGCGGCGTTCGTCGCGATTAGCGGCTTCAGCTACGCCGAGTTGCTCGGTCAGCCCCACAACATTGTGCGGCACCCCGACATGCCGCCGGAAGCCTTCAAGGATTTGTGGGCAACTGTGGGTCGCGGCCGACCTTGGTCGGGCGTCGTCAAGAACCGATGCAAGAACGGCGACCACTACTGGGTGGTAGCCAACGTCACGCCAGTGATCCGCGATGGCAAGAACGTCGGCTACATCTCGGTGCGTCAAAAGCCCACTCGGAGCCAGATCGACGCGGCGCAGCTCCTTTATGACCATCTGCGCAAGACACCAGCGGAGCGGCGCCGCTTGAAGCTGCACGCCGGTGGCGTGCGCCGCATCGGCTGGCGCGACTGGCCCTACCGGGTGTTCCGGCTGTCGCTGTCCCAGCGACTCGGCATCGCGCTGGGCTTGGTAGATCTCGCGGTCGTCGGCAGCCTCGTCGACTGGACAGGAATCGCGCCTTTTCCCTGGGTGAGCGCCGTTCTTATGCTTGGCGGAACAGGCCTGGTGTGGACCTGGTTCCACCGCTCGATTGCGCGGCAGCTCGCCCGCTGCGAGGACGTGACAAGCGAGATCGCCGGCTGCAACCTCGGCGCCGACATCGTCTACGACATGCGCCATCCGATCGGGCAACTGATACGCAACGTCAAGCTGATCAACCTCAATATGCAGGCCATCGTCGAGGACGTCCGGGCCGAGGTCGGGGGGATGGTCCACGCGGCGGTCGAGATCAGTTCGGGCAGCCAGGATCTCGCGATGAGAACCGAGCAGCAGTCCGCCAGTGTGGAACGGACGGCATCCGCCATGGAGCAGATCACGTCAGTCGTTCGCCAGACCGCCGACGCCGCCCGCCGCGTGGAAGAAAGCGCCAAGTCAGCGCGCGAGAAGGCGACGGAAGGCGGAGAGGCGGTAGAGACGCTTGTCAGCACCATGCAATCGATCGACGGCGCGTCGACCAAGGTCGCTGAGGTGATCCGCGTAATCGAAAGCATCGCTTTTCAAACGAACTTGCTATCTCTCAACGCGGCGGTCGAGGCTGCGCGCGCCGGTGAAAACGGGCGCGGCTTTGCAGTCGTCGCGTCCGAGGTCCGCGCACTTGCCAACCGGTGCACGCAAGCCACCCGCGAAATCAGCACACTGATCAACGCGTCTATTCAGGAAGTGCAACGGGGGTCCGCACACGTCACTTCCACTGCGGAGATCATCCGCAACATCATGTCGGCATCACACGACGTGAGCGCCCTCGTTCAGGAAATTACTCATGCGGCCAACGAGCAGTCTGGCGGTGTGAACGACGTGAACCGCGCCATTGGACGGATCGAGGAGGCGACACAGCAAAACGCTGCGCTGGCCGAGCAGACAGCGGCAGCCAGCGAGACTTTGAAGGGCCGCGCTGGCACCTTGACGCGCTCCGTGCAGATTTTTCGGCAGGGAGCCTAAGAGTCACCGCCGAGCCTTCACGATCCGGGCGCGGCGGGTGAAATCTGGTGGATCGTCCGCATCGCTTGTGCATGACCCACAACAGTCCGCGTGGACCGTTCAGTCGACGTACTTCAGCGCGTCCAAGCGCTAGCAGATCCCGCTGGAGGACTCCGGCGATGGATTCGAAACCACGCCTGTTCCGTAGCCCCGCTTGCTTGCGCTTGAACTGCGGTTGGCGCTCGGCGGATTTCGAAGTCCGTTTGCCCGCGACACCCTATGAACTCTCCGCTGTTGGCATTGCGCCTGACGTGACCCGTCGAACGGAGTTCGGTAGTTCGGTAGTTCGGTAGTTCGGTAGTCGAGCCGAGCCGCGGACTGAATCCCGGGGAACCTGCGGAACGCATTCAGGGAAAATCATAGGACGCCCGGCTTGCCGATCTGTACCGCACAGGCCTGACAACTCGACGGCTGCGCCGATCTGGCAACACACACGTGAGCGTCCACGAGTGCACCCATCTGAACTTCAAGGTCGCAACTCGACGTCAAGTTGCGACCTTGATGGGTCGTCGCCCCCTGGGCAAGTGAGCGGTTTCGTAGCCTCGATGGTCAGGCCCATTGGGAGGCCTCCGTGAAGAAGTGTCATTGTTCCGGGGTGCACGCAGGGTTAACCTGCGCCTGCACACCGATGGTCGACGTGACCGATCCTCCCCCACCCCCTCAGGTGGCTTGCCCCAGCGCCTCAGGCGCTGGGGTCTTCTTCTTGACGGTCCGGAGGCCACACCCCTGGCTGCCGCGCGGTCGCATCGGACGAGGACCACCGGCGGGCCGGGTGCTCAATAGCTGCCGGCTGCGCGGCCTTTTCGGCTTCTCCCTCCCGGACTTCCAGCCAATAGGCGACGGCGCCTTGCCCGTAGTTTCCCGGCTCAACGATGCTTTCCAGCGTCCCGCAGGGCGTATCGACCATCCACCGCCCCCCGCTGCTTCCCAGCTCCCGCCTCGCCAGCGACCCTCCAAAAAAGTCGAACCGGTGCCATGGCATCGAGTCTTGGTGCTTCGTCGAAAAGAACGCTACTCCGCCAACTCTGCGGTGCAACGGCCGATGCGACGCCCATTTGAGGGGTGCCAGAAGTCGGCGGGGAGGTTGCCTGGCCCCAGCGCCCTGAAATACGGGCGCCACCGAGCCGACACCGAGGGCTACAGGGACCGGGCAATGACTTGCTGGATCTGCGGCCGTCGCGCATCGATGGCATCGCTAATGCCCTGCAGGTACTTCTCCAGATCGCAGCCCTTCGCGACGGCCATGTGCTCCGTCTGGACGGCGATGGCCTGGCGGCTCAAGACCAGCTCGTTCAGGTCGCCACCGGCCTCCTTGAGGCGTTGCTCCAGGCGCCGGACGTCCTCATTGCGGTGCGCCATCAGCAAAGCGTCGCAGCGTCCTGCCTTCAGCACCCGCAGCCGGGCAGAGAGGTCGCTGTTCACATACACGGGCTCGACCTGCTTGCCGTCCAGGGCGGCATCGACCTCAGCGCCGAAAGTGATGTATCGGCCGACGCACAGGCGCTTCCCGTTGAGATCCGACAGGCGTGAGACAGCGGGAGACGCCCCTTTGAGGCTCACCGTCCACAGCCGGCTGTAGAACAAGGGAACCGAGAAGCTGAGAAGTGCCTCTCGAGCGGGCGTTCGCCCGATTCCGAAGGCGAACGCCTGGCCACGCTCGGCCATCTGCAGCAGTCTAGTGAATGGCACCGGCTGGAGGTCCCAACGAACCGGCACTAGCATCGCCAATTGCTCAAGCACTTCTTGCACGAATGGCCGATTGACCGACTCGGAAACAGCGACCGGCACCACCGGCGTGGCACTCGCCGACGAGGCCGCCCCCCAGAGCGCCCCGCCAATCAGGAGTTCCCGTCGCCGCAGTCCATGGCCGC
>APMI01005265.1_pt1 | contig 16111 bp, 12 predicted proteins | sample 667938 | NCBI WGS metagenome assembly APMI01 (sample SAMN01084076, study PRJNA167559) | wastewater metagenome | biome: Wastewater | place: Denmark: Ejby Moelle, Odense | collected 2011-11-28 | reverse complement strand
TTGGCATCTAATAACTAATATTTTACAATTAGGTTATAAACATGAGTCCGATGGTAGCATTATTATTGAACTGCTTTTTCGCACAAATACTTAAAATTATGCTAAATTATAACTTTAAAATAAATAAACTAAGCAATCGTTTCAGTGTTCTGCAGTATAACTCAATTCTAAACTTACTAGAATATAATGAATTAAAAAATGGAATTAGAAAGTTAGACAACTGTTTTGCAGCCTGCTAAGCCATAGAAATTGTTCAGAGGTCACTGGAGTGCTCACTTGCTTATGGTTCTGGCTATCCTGCAAGTCACTGGCCACCTCATTAATGCTTACCATTTGAAGCTTTTGAAACCTCTACCCATCATCATCCTCCTCCTGCTGACCGATCGCAAAACCAACCAGGACAAGTTATTTTTTGTGGGACTTCTCTCCAGTCTTGGAGGCGATCTTTGCTTAATGTTTAAAAGTATATTTATGTTTGAGCTTGGGACTCTACTGTTTTTGATAGCTCATGTGCTATACATCTGCGCATTCATCTACGACATTTCAGAAAAGAAATTAAGAAAGCTGAAGAAGAAAAGACACATAATCTTGATATCATTTATCTCGTTTATCATCACACTACTCGTGTTTAACTTGAACGAGCTGTGGGATAAAACTCCCAACTTCACACTTTTCTTCATATATGGAGTTGTGCTCTCTATGATGGCCATTACAGCTAGTCTCAGGACCAACAATGACGCCTCCTACTTCCTCATTTTGGCAGGCGCCCTCATGTTCGGAGTTTCGGACAACACTCTTGCCTACTTTAAGTTTAATCACATCCACAGTGAAGCAGCTTCAGCTTTTATAATGGCAACCTACTACACTGCTCAGTGTCTAATAAGTGAGGGAATTCGAATGAAAAGTTTAAATTCTTAATGATTTTTACACTCTCATTTTTATATTATCATTTAGGCAAACCGCCTTTGTAGAAGTCTCCCATCGACTCATAGTATTTCTGAGGCACTCTCACAAAGGGATTTTTCAATGGTTCGGGCTTCACTCCTTGCTATTTCTCTCTCTTCAGCCCCAGAGTATATTTTAAAATGTCAGTGATGTCAATGCTGTCAGTCGACTTCTTAGGCAGTGATTTTCCAAATCTGTACATTTCTTTTGCTTCACCGTTTTTCTTCTACTATTCAACAATGGCAACGATGTTTCTCTTGCCTGAGTCAATTCTGAGTTTGTCAAATTTTTGTTTCAAGGTTTTGGAGTTAGCGTTTCTATCAAATGGATTGTCACAGTTTGCCAAAAATGGACTAAATTGCTACCGTAGACCGATATGATCAGACTTAACAGAATTATTTTTGAGAAATTCTTAAACTTTTTATAACTGTTATTAGTCTACTTATTGCATTCTGTTGTCACCGTGCTACTCCTTTATCCTAAACTACTATTATTCCTGTCCTGGCACTTATATTTTGAATGACTTAATACTGAACTATTTGACTTGACTGGTTGTTGCTTCAATGGGTGCTTCATATGAGTAAGCTCTAAATAATATTATTGCTTATACTTTTGTTTGATATTACCCATCATGCCAGTGAAGTAAGAATTAGATGATACTTTGCCTTCTTTGCCAGGTATTAAGCACTTGGGCCATTTTTTATACAGTTCTGATCTATTCCATGTGAGAAGCCTATATAATATAACATGCACATTTGATCATTTTCTTTGAGTAAGTCCTCTACTTTTTGCTTGCTCAACCCAACGACTTTGTCGGCTATTTATTAAGGGGAATGCTCGTAAATCATCTACGTTATTATAGTTAACTAAAACAAACAGAAAATAGTATAATGTGTTCAATATTCAAGTGTTAATTAAGTTAAGCACATTTGTTAAAGTTAGTATCGATTGGTTTAATATTAGTGATATCTGCATTATATTATAAAGTAATGGATGCAGAATACAACCCTCATAATTAAATGGAACTCAAATAGTAGAAGATAGTTGCCATGATGAAAATAACTAAAAAAACACATCCACTCTTCAAACCACTTAAGAAATTAAAAAATGCACTTGAAGTACCTAACACATAACATAGAGTATTGGGTCGCAAAAGGTATCCATGACTCCCACAAAAACTGTGTTAATATTTCATTTCGGACTAGGCAACAATCTGGATTTTGAATTCATTAAAAAATCTGGAATTCCTGAGTACATTATTGACAAAAATCCTGTTTTGCCAGGCAAGTCTTACTGCTACTTGAAGTTCGAATCTGAGAAATAAGCAGAACAATACATTAATTAAAACTATTTACCAATAATTGAATAGATTCCAGCTAGGTATGCAGAATTCAGTCACTAGAATCTAAGTAGAGTATTGATATGTTTCTTCTGTCGTCAACAGAACAACAACTAAACATTTGATTAGTTTGCTTAACTCGACAGTGCTCCCCTGCACTATTAACCTGGCACCATTCCTGGTATAACACTTATTGAGTAGTTTGTATCTAAGTAAGAAGAACTTGCACTTCTGCATACAATCGATAAGGGAAAGTGGTCTAAGCTCAACAACAGGCGAGTGCAGCACTATGGCTATGAATTTAAGTACGGTAAGAATTCAGTTGAACGCGATTAGCAATATGATCACCCGATGCCTGAATTCATACAGCCTATTTTACGACGTCTCTAAAAATTGTAAATTCTTCCTGGTTACACTTTTGATCAGATGACAATAAATGATTATTTTTCAGGCGATGGTATTCCCGCACATTTCGACACTCACTCTCCCTTCTAAGAACAGTTCGTGGCCATCAGTCTCCTGTCAGGACTCGTTATGGACTGGCGGAAATATGACGGCACTGAAAAAGAAGTCTATCTACCTGCAAGATCGCTTATAGTTTTTGCAGGCTAGGGAAGATACGCTTGGACGCATGGAATCAGTTGTCGCAAAGTTGATAAAATTGAAGGAAAGTTAATGCATCGGTCAAGAAGGATTTCCATTACCTTGCGCAAAATAAAGTTTAATCCATGCAAGTGTCCATACTATTTTTACTGTGACTCACAAGGTTACGATCAAAACACGATGAAGAAAAACAATCCTTTATTATCAAAGTACATGGATGAGCAGGTAAACAGCGCTATTCTTAAAAACAAATCGAATTAGTAACTTTACAATGAGTTCGTACTATAAGCTTACAACGGATGTGGTTTTGATTTTCATAACAAGGCTATCTCCATTGTGGAAAAACTCATCAGCACGTGTCTGAATCAAGCATATTAATACCCAATGTTAGTGAACATCTTAGACATGGGTTGTGGTAATGGTGAGTACTTGGATTTGATGAACTCGTCCAAATACGCAAACTTGTACTTCTACACCGGAATGTAGCTGTCTCTTACTCAGATAGATATGTGAAAGCATGAAGCAGTTCGAAGACAAGATACACATGGATGGGCTAGAACTCGCATTCAAAGAGAATACTTTTGATCTGGTTTTATGCATTGCAGTACTGCATCATATGACAAGCCCAGCTCAAAGAGTAGCCATGTTGCGACAGATATACAAAGTCATGGCTGATTCAGGAAAGGCTATCATCAGTGTTTTCGGATATGAACAGAAAATGACAATTTATGAAAATCAAGATATTCTACTTGATTATTGTGTATCTCACTCCAAGATGGACAAGCAGCAGCTTGAAAAGCTAACTAACAATAACAATGGTAGAGTATAAAAGAAAGGTATTGTCTTCCAACGGTATTATCATTTATTCAAGTAAGAATAAATTCTTTCCTTGTGTCAGTAAGTCAAATTAAAAGTACTTAGTTTGTAAAAAGACAAAGAGAATATAGTTATCATGGTAACTAAATTAAAATAATGAAAATATATTTTATTTATTTATAATGTCAAATTTAATGCACCATCATATTTTCCAGGAATCCCTGAGTGAATTATTGTCGAATGGCATGGTAATAGTATCGACAATACCTGGTCCACAGTAGATGCACTCTGCTGCCAAAATAGAGTCAATTTAATCTCGCTTTACCTTTAACTAAGCCTATTATCTTTCAATATTGGAGAAATTACTATCTTCCTCTTTTTTATTGCTCCAAATATTTAAAGCGGACATCAATGAGAATGATGACAAAGAATTTGTTTATTTAGTTTGTCGTTGGTCTTATCTTTTCCTGTTAATTCGGGATTTAATTTCGCGAATTTCATCATTAAGTACTGTAATTTTTTCAACTTTGTACCGATTAAATGTCGGTTGAGTCTTTACTGATTCAAATAGGCAGTCTTTGTGGAATCCGTGCATGCATGGGAAAATATAAAACTACGAGTTGAATAATGTTTTGAAGCACTCTTCACACTTGTGACTCGAATCAATTTCAATGCATCTATTTTCAATAAGTCTCAGTTCATTTTTCAGTTGATCTGCATTCGCTGAATAACTGTCCATAAGGCCTTTTAATCTGTTTATGTCCTGACTGTAATTTTTTAACGATTAGCATATTTCATCCTTGAAGTTTTATATTTTGATGTTTTGATTGAAGTAAGGAAGAAGATCTTCAATTTTAATTACTTTTGATTGTTTTGTAAGCTATATAACTTCGTGCATTTTTTATTTTTTTACCAGGTAATGTCTTGCAATTTCAATCCATAGCTTTTTTCTCTCATCTTCATAGTCTGGCTTTTCAGCATATTCTTTCGCCAACTCTTACTTGTTATTTTATAAAGCTAAAGATACAGCTTTGGCATACAAATACATTTTACCATACACAATGATTTGAGCTTCGGGAATTTTATAGTTCTTGAATAAACGAAGTCCGAAATCTAAATCAAAGTCTAGACGCCCCTTTTTCATCAAATCAATAAGCTCTGGTATTTTTTATTTCGGTGAAGTTGCATAAAAGAAAATAAGAATATTGTGTAAACTTTTCTATTTTGAACGAAGCTATTAGACACAATATCTCAGTAAATCAATACCATATATTCTTTTTTCAGTGGGAATGTTCATGAGACCAGGCATTAGTTTTATCGGCTTAAAATCTTTTATTGATCGAGTCAGAAGATTCACTGTCTTTTAAGTTTGGAAGCGGAAGAAAATGTGAGAATATTTATACACAACTTAAGCAACTTTGCTGAAATCCTTTACATTTTTAAGATAGTCGAGAGCTTTATCATAGCTTTCTTATGACAAGTAATGAATAATGATCATCTCAATGTTGCTCTTTTTATCGGCGAAGTTAATTAGATTTTGAATTCTACCGTGAGACATCATGATGAGATAAATGAGATTTTAGTTTATGACATCCAAGTTGTTGTCTAAAAGTTTCTATAAATCTCCTTGCTTCTGCTTCAGCTTGTTTTTGATCTCAAGTCCTCGTTGTCCCTCATAACTACGGATTTATTTTTCCAAGTTATTCATATCGTAGACCATCAACTCAACTAGCCACGAAATTAGCAGACTCTTTTGAGTCCTCTCATCAGGCTCTATTTTGTTAAGCCAGGAGTAGAGATAAATTTAGAGTCCATCTCTTGCCTCAGTTGTGTTGACCTGCAGAAATTTCAAAAATATTTATTCAAAAGTTCTTGAGGTTTCACTAAAAAGCTTGGCTGCTCGTACATACTGTTTCTTTTGAAATAAATCATCGGCGTATAGCCCAGCAGCATATGAGAGGTTTTAATTTTTAGCCTTGCATACATTGTATGCTTCCTTATACTTTTTTTCAGCAATCAGTAATTTCCAAGCTTATGATCCTTCCCGAGAAGTATCAAGCTTGATAACACTTTTGGGCTCATAAATCCAAAAAACTCCTGTATTCTGTTCGAATGCCATATCTGAGACTAGCGTGCCCTTGAAGTCTTAGTAATGCACAATTTTTTCAGTTATCAAGCTCATGATGGTGAGGCTCTCCTGAAACAATATGTAATAATGGAAATCAGTGATACCAAAATTTATTGGATTATCTGTTATTTGATATGCTTTCTCGTTAGGCAAGTCTGTTTTTTTGGCAAACTTCATTGAAGAATTTTTGCTCAGGAAATTGTCGGTAATCTTTTAATCTTGCTCTGGTATTTTGAACAATAATAAAGTGTTTCCATTCGACCATAAGAAATTAGTCGCACGATTATTAATTTTTGAGTAGCATACTTTAATGACGGAGTTAGTTCCTCTTTGAAGCACGAAATCTTTTATTTTTTCAGTAGGTTCTTTGAATTTTTTGAACAGAACATTGATATCGTCTGGCCCAGTTATGCAGTAAATAGTGCTGATTGTTGACAATAAGATGATTACATATCTGCCATAACTTTGATTTAGTCTCAAAATTTAAATGGCAAGGATATCGAACTGACTTTGTATCTGAAGAACACAAGCATCCACTGTTTCAATAAGTTCACCCTGCATAATTTATAAGTTCAATATGGAAATTATTGCGTTATCTGAACTAAACACAATGTCCCCCGACTTTAATTCAAATTTTTGTTCTGCTTTTGGGTCATTAAACGATGAGTGAAATGCCAAAGCTTTAATATTTATGCCTTTTAGCTTAATTAAAGGTCTTATTTTCGATTATCTAATGTTGAGATAAAAGTTGTTGCCCATATCACAAGCAATAATACAGTGATGTCCTTTAGGATCTAAAAACACATTTTTAATATTTATTTGCCTGTCTTTGGCGCCTAGCAACCCCAAAAAATTCTATTTGTTTGAATCAGGTAGTTCATACAGTTTAAACTCTGGGTCTAACTTAGGTCTCCACCTATATATTCTGTTGCTCTTGGTGACAACAATTTTAGTTTCCTCCGACACAATAAACTTCTTTATATCTTCGTTTCGGGTGATGCCAGGTAGTTATATTTTCTTGAACATGAAGATATCGTCTTCACCTTGGACTCTTCTTTCAAAACCTTTTTAGTCGACATTGTTGTCATCTTCATCAGAGCCTTCAGCGTTGTTGTTGAAACCAGGACCATATCCTCCGTATTAGTCCTCATCTCCACGCCCGTACTCGTACTCATCTTGATAGTTGTTTCTGCCTGAGTATAGCGACATGCTTGATAGATATTTTAATTATTTAATATTTATGCGTGCCAAATTACCAGAATGTTATTCTCGATAGCATAGAGAGAGACAAATAGATCAATCAGGCAAGTTCTTCATTGCCTGCACTGTAGGATTTGTACTGTGATACATTTTTAGTCAGAAAGTCTTGATACTCTACTCTTCCCTTCTTAAGTTGCTATTTTATATAAACTGCCCTTTTGTTTTTCTTATCAGCAATGTAAGGAAGACTGTTTTTCTATGGTCTACTTTTCGATTATCTTTGAGGTCTTTGAGAACGAGTATTTTATATTAACTATTTCGGGCTCTTCTTTAAGTTTGATTCAATACACTTTAGCTTTTGCTCATAGAACTCACTCATCATCTGCTGATTTTTTATGAACTATTCAGTCTCTTTCTTTTGATTAGATAATGACACTGTATAATACTACCTAAGCATTTTCAACTTCTCCACCTTTGATATTGATTTTTGAATGGATTAGACTCTTTTGTTGTTAATATTTTATAGATTTTCAATAGCTTACAGTTATTTCTTTTTCATAAATTAAACTTCATTCTCTTCAAACTTGTCAAGCATAGTCGACCCCTCATCTAGATCAATGCCAGGTATTTTTACTTATTTCCTTTTCATCATCATTTTAAGTTTGAGTCGAATTCTGCTGATATTTTTTACGGAATCGAGCTATAGTTGAGCACTTTTTCTCATTTCTTCAAGCCTATCAGGCTTATCTTGGCTTTCATCATTAGTGGACTAAATGCGTGAATTTTTCATCTGTGATTTCATGCGTTGTTCGCTCTCTCCCAAACTGGTTACTCTGCTGTTAGATTAGGGATTTTCTTTACAGATGTTCTTAGTCAGGGGAACTTTTAGCCTAGTTAGGTTCCTCACTAAACTTAATGTCGGTAATGGAGTCTATTCGTCTTAAGGATTTATAAAACCAACAGCGTCGACTCTAGAATCACAGGCTATATTAAATTAAATATACTTAGAAATGGTTTCATCAACCGAGTTAGTTTTGAGTCTCTGAAGGGAGCATAGGATTATTTTGATTGATTATTCTCCATTTTATTGAGAAGTCCCAATATACACTTATTAAGAACTAGGTTGCTCCCGTTGTCCCAGTTCTTATCTTCAGCCTCGTTTTTGATAGCATCGATTAGTAACATTTTAGTTTTAGTTTGGGGTTCATGCAAATATTAGATTTAACCAAATATCGCAAGATGACATTTTACCATTTTGTTCTTTTTTGTAAATACTTCCTTCACAAATTCAACTACTTGATACTCGCTTTATGGTGATTGATGTTCGCAGTCTACAAAGCATATCTATGAAGTTATAGGAGTTTTATTACTCATAGTTTATCTAATTTAGACATTTTTCTTAGTGCCAAGTACTTCCTGCAATGCTTCTTCCCCAACTGCAAGAGCATAAAGTTTCCACTGATACTCTTTATGCTTGATCAGATTATTAAATACTGCAGTAAGTTGCTCACATATTATATGTTGAGTGTATGACATATTGCTATTTGACTATGTTTTTGTGCCCACGCAGTACAGCATGTAGTTTAAGTCATTTTAAATAGAGTCTGCAGCATTTGATTATTTGAAATTAGAACCAAAACACCCCTGTTCTGCAGACGTTGATCCAATGTGATCGAACACAAATGAGAATGTTTTGTATCTTTTATAGCAGTTGAATAAAACTTTGTTCTCTGGTTTCACCTCTATAATGGAGCATTTGCTTTTGGTTTTTGCATCATCGATAAGCACGATCCCTTGTACTTTTATGCTTCTGTCATAAAGGTTATCGAACACTGGCTCAGTTGCAGCACGCCTTGGTTCTGATCGACGCTTCATTATTATTATTTATCATAATGCTCTTCATTCACTATTAATGATTACAATAGTAAATCTATGATATATGATAATAGTTACCATCAAGACAATTTTATATAAAATAGATTATAAGAAAGATAAATAATTCATTCAGGCATCTGAGTTCTCTTCAAAGTCGAATCTTTGGTTCTGTTCATTGAACCAGCTTGGCGATATCTATTCGTATTGCTGTGTCTATTGTTTTTTAGCAGCTGATTTATTTTTGTCCTTAGTCTTGTCGATCATTTTGCTTTGAATTAATGATTCAAAATCAATTTCATCAATTTGTGATGACGCCTTCTCCGACTCGAACATTCCAGCACTTTCCTTCTTCTTCATTGTGACTGGAAGAATGACCGAAGATCTTTGAGTTTGAGGTTTCATCACTTTCTTCTCTCTTTGAATTATATCTGACCTCGCTTTATTTATGGCAGATAGCTATTTGTCTTCAAAGGAGTCCTCAATGTATTCACTCTCATCATTAAGATTTATAGAATGTTTTTCTTTTTCCATTTTTGTTTCGTTCATCTTTATATGCATATCCTATGTGACTTTTCCAGCTTTTTGAATCTTCTTTTCTTTACTGAAATTTTTGGGTGCTTACTTAATTTTAGATTTAATGCCTCTTTAAGGTTCATTAACTTCATAATGCTCGTTTGCAATCTTATCATGTGCTTGCGGCTTATTATTTCTTTGGCCTATAGCTTAAGATCTATTTTTGGATGTTCTCAAAGTTTTTTTATCGCCAAAATTTTGCTAACCCACCTCAGCTTCTTTATCTGAACTAGTTAGGCCTTAGTCATTACTAATTTTTGCTGTTACTTTTGTAACTTGAATATTGCTGGCTCTAATTGGGATACGGGGTAATGGTTCGTTCTCATTATCAGACTTCACATTCTTATATGTGATTTAGTTTACATTACTGTAATCTTAACCAGGATCTTCAACGTGAATGATGCTATTCTATATGTTACTTTGCATCATAATTTTGTTCTTAGATTAATTTAATGCTGATTCTTTCTCATTTTGGAGTCCCTCCATGGTGAAGTTGACTTCCTCTTTGGCATACTTCTTAGTGCCCTAAAAATATTAAATAGGTTTATCAACTGCGACCATCCAGATAGTGAAGACGAGACTGATTAGTTCAATGATAAGCAGATCAACACCCAACATGAATAGGTCGGTGAGAGCAATTTAATTGTAGACGAGAATAGCTGCAGCACTAAGGGGCAGGATAGATGTGAAAATGGATGCAATACACATGTAGTGCAGAGGAGTCAGTTTGCTCTGGTTCTCCACCAGTATGTTGGGTTTCGGGAACAGCTTTGAGTAAGCCATCAAAGAAAATCTATAATTGCTCACTGTTCCCAAGACAACGACCAAATAGTTAGAGATCTTGTCAATCTGACGGTCAGGAATATATTTGCGAAGATACTTACAGAATATAACTAAGTATACGAAGTTAGCCACATAATTGAGAGCCACAGAGGTGGCTAGAATTCCCAACACTCCATATTAGTACATTTTCGGAGCTAATGTTGTCGTTGTGGTTGTCACTGCTTGCAATAATCTAGAATTTTGTTGAAGGGCTGCAATTAGAGACTGAATAACACCGTTCATTTTTGATAAAGTTACCAAAATAATGACAAATTCAGCTAGACAGGCTCCGAAGATATATGAATAAGGTAAATAAACTCCTTTGAGTATGAAAACTTTGAGCACCACTAGAATTGCTAGCCACACCACGCTTGCAATCATTCCAGGTAATGGGATGATCTTATCGGGTACAGGGTTTATCTTTACACAATTTTTTTGTATTTCACATGTCCTTTGACATACAGAGTTGTTGACTAAAGTGTAATTGACTAAGCAGATAGAACATCTGAGAGATGCGTCACATAAATCACAGCCATCAGGACATTCGATACAGGTACCATTGACTGCAGCAAATCTCTCGCCTATGGTGTTGCACTCAGTGTAACACTTATTCTCATAGACATTATAGCCAGTCTGACACACCAAACAGAGAGTGGGCGTACAGTTTTGGCAGCCTGTATTGCAGTCTATGCACTTGCCTGATTGATTGTAAGAACCTTCATAGCAGCCTGGGATGCACTGGTAGTTGTACAGTAGTAGGCTAGGGTCACTGCACGTAATACAGTTAGTTGATAATCCTTCACATTTGCCACAGCTGGGACTGCACCCACATGTAGTATCAGTCAAAGCCACAGTGTAAGTTGGGCATCCAAGCAGACATGCACCTGAAATATTGAAGTAGCCAGGTCGGCAAGCTTTGCAATCATTACTGGTCCCACTTATGCACTAATTACAGCTAGCATCACAAGGTAGACACTGATTGTTGACAGTGTAAGTGTTGGCACCACAGTTGTCGACACACCTACCCTCTATGCCAGTTCCTACTACTTATTTTCTGGATGTGCCACAATCTGAGCAGCTGGCACTGCCACCACTGCTGCAGGTGAGACAGCTGGGACTGAAACACTTCAGACACATGGGCTGGCCATTTATAATAGTGGCATAGTAGCCAACGTGGGGAGGACAGCTGGGATTGCAAGTAGAGTCCTCGTAAAGATAGAACCCAGTTACGCATGTAAGACACTCGGTCAGGCTGATACACGTGCGGCAGTTGTTACTGCAGGGCACGCATGTGTTATTAGCTGCGAATGACCGAAACTATGAAGAATTAGAGCAGTCTGTCACACAAGTCCCACCGTATAGGTAGAAGCCAGGAGTGTAGCAGCCAGTGCAGACCAGGGTTGTTTGGTTACAACTTTTGCAATTCTTAGCTAACAAAACAGCAGGTGATGTGCATCCTATAAAGTACATGAATTTGCCCTCATCCATCTGCCGACTGTCCTGACTATAGGTGCGCAGTACTACTTCGAACTGCTGAGTGGGCAAAGTGGTAGAAGAAGAGATCAGTCCCTCAATGGAGAAAGTAAGTGGTTAAACTCGTGAGCTGGCCGTCTGCGGAGTTACTTTAATGACTATGGTGAACTGAGTGCTTTGAGTTGAGTCATAGATACACAGATAGTTAGTAGTGTCAGAGCATTTTACAGTACCTCCCGACGCTAGTCCGTACGATCTGTAGTCAAATCGTACCTGAATGTAGTTTGCAGGTTGCAAATGATTTGTAAGACTGCTGATGATGCTCACCGGCTAAGTGTTCGACTTGTAATATGATTTAGTCGAATCAAAAGACGGATATGCAGTATTAGGGTAATTAATCGTTAGGCTGGTGCTGCCCGTGATTATCATGCTGCTCCTGTTCCAGCTTGTGTAAGTCGTCAGCGTGAAAAATCCAGTAGCGCCCATCTTACGAGGATTAGTTACAGTGTTGAAGGAAATTGCATATGTGTTTGTGGTCAATGATTTTGTGATATTCAAAAGAATTTCTTGACCTGCTCCCGTCGAAAGATCCGTAATCGGAGAGTTGCAGGGACTACTACAACTCATACCCGACGTTAACAGTGTAACATCAGTGGGAAACTTCACTGAAAGATAAAAGAACTGTGGATGATATACATTAGTGAAGAAGTTCACTGTGTATGTTGTATTAGCACCTGCGATGGAGGATAGAGGAGTTATAGAAAATCCCTAAGATGCAGCATTGGCCACTGTTATTGATAAAATACTAGCTGTTCGCTCGTATATTATCCCTGTCGATGTTTTGGTCTCCATGACCAACGCATTGAACGTCGACACATTGGATGGGGCCTTGAACTAGAAACTAAAAGTCACATTAGAGTTGGCGGTTATCTAGCTGCTGAGAGTCATGTCGAACTCCTGTCCTAATGAAGACACAGTGTTGAGTCTCGATGTTCCATTAACAAGCATACTTTTGTACGTTATTGAAGTAATGAAAAATGTAAAATTAAAGTTGATAACGATCCCAATAGGCAGCCGAACTGCGGGTATATACACAAGAGTGAGAACTGCTGGGAATTGGTTAACAGTGTAGCTTACTGGTATTGCAACAACATTCATAATTCGCATAGTGTACGTATGTGAAAAAATTCCAGAGCCTAGTTCAACTTTGCTGGAGGAATCACCCTGCTTGTAATACGTGTCCACACCGAACTTATAAACTGGGACTGGACTGTCGGGATTTATGATATCTCCCAGTGTAACCGTGAGGATCTGAGGAGCAGAGATACCATTAGTTGTGTTCACATTAATTTGAATGATTTTATTAATGGGATCGACGACTGCGCACGTGAGAGGCTGCGACAAACTGACAGTGCCAATACTGCAAATTGACAAATTACTGAACTGAGTTATGATAGTTTCGAAGGGTAAATAAATCAGCAAGTATGCACTTGTGCTGAGAGGTTGAGAGATATTAACCTGAAAAACATAGCTAGTTTGGTCACCTATCGCATTAGAAAGTGGTGCAATCGTCATGTCAGGACTACCGAAGTTTATTGCCAAAGGGTTTAGCGTTGCAAAAATGTTTAAAAACTCAAGAGGTAGTCCTCCTGAGTACTTCAGGAATCGAAACAGTATTTTCATAGGTGATGCTGAGGGAGGCATCATCAGGATAAAGCTATTTAAAGTTATTCTAACTTTGGCTAACATTTGATTTGGAGCATACTGAGTATTATTACACGTTATTAATGTTGAAGAATTCGAAATCAAGTTAAAACGAACTGAATTTTAGTTAGTGTTAGGTCGATCAAAGGTGATCATAGTTCCAAGACCAGTGAATGTAAGACCACTATAGTCTAAAAGAATAATATCATAAATCTGGAATCTTTTAGTCAAATTCTGCAGTGACTATACAATTGGACTAGAGTAAACACTGTTAATGGGATTTGAAGTTTGAGTGAACGCAGCTTCGTAAGTGTCAATACTGACGTCAGCCAAAGAACACTGAGCTGAAATATCGTAAGGGTTGTTAGCATCTCTTGTTTATACGAAAAATCCCTATGAAAAGTAGTTTCTCTGGTATGGTGGGTTGCGAATATTTATAAGTATTAACTCAACTTGTGAGTTCGAACTCAAGTTGTAGTTCGGGAACTCACAGTCGAAGTATGGGTTAAGCTCATATATTTTAGCCTGGGTGATGTTCGTAATGCCATTCCAGGTGAATGAGCACGTGACAGTATTACCACCCGTTATGTTAATGTTAGTTAAAGGGTAATTACCCGTAGTCTGAGCTCCATAATACATTCGGAAAACTGTTTTGTTATTACTAACTGGATTTGAAGTCCTGAACTTGAGGGAAGCATTAGATTGAGCCTGGTCAGTGATACCTACAAAGCTAATCGAACAATTAGAAATAGCTCCTCTACTGTACGTAATCAAGGCTATTGCATTGTTAATACTTTGGACAACTTTGATTTACAGAATAGCTGAGTATTGCGGACTTTTAATGTTCGTGGTCTTGAGGGTTATGCTAGGACTATTTTGGTCGGCTGCAATTAGGCTAATGGTAATGGTGTTACCAGAAAAAGTATATACACCAGGATAGAGACTTCCATTTGAATAGTACACTGTAGTGGTTGCACTAGCATTCAGAGTAGCAGCACTGGGGAACTGTAAGATTAGGGATGTCGCAGGGGTAGTCAATCCAGAGATACTCCATGTGTAATCATTGACTGAGTTGATTGGCACGTCTGTCGGACTCATTGTTAGACTGAGAGCAGTTGCAGAATGCATCAGAAAGAGAGTAAAAGTAAGTAGCGCATGCAACAGGCAGTTCAATGTCATGCGAGAACTAATTTAAAACCTGATACTAATAAATGTATGAAGTAGTAGCTCACATGGCATACACATTGATACTTTATAATACCCGCAGTATTACCGCCAATGCAGGAATAACAAACACTGAATGACCAGCTTAGACAGCAGATATAATTCTACTTCAGCTCTGTCAACCTATTCACTGACACAAACCTACGCGACCAGATAAGCAAGGGCAAGTCCTGGGTACCTATCCAATATTTCTTGAAATGCTCGCGTGTGAGAGACTTGCTTGCCAAGATGGACGTCAGTCTCAAGCACAGAGAAACAAGAGTGGCTAAGGTAGTGGAGAGCTCAGCATTTCTACGGGTCAGTAATCGCCGTATTAAGCGAGTACGTAGACTCAATATTAAAGCAGAATCTCGAAATATACTATATGCATAAACTAATTCTTAACCAGCTATGAGCAACCTCAAATAAAATATAGAGGCATTTGCTAATAAGAACAATATAAAAATGAACACCAAAAGTCAGTCAAGATGGCTGTTTTTATGGTCAGATAAAATTCATGAATTAAATTAGTTTTTGAATATGAACTTATCCTTGCTGGAAATCACACGACTCTGCAACTGCGAGGAATGGCAAATAGAATAAAGTAGGTACTAACAGATTGTTAAAATTATAAAGAAGAAGCTAAAGTAGTAAAAATTAAACTAGAAGAAGAATAAAACAGAGTAAATGTGATAGTTAAATAGATTCAAAATTAAATTATTATTAATTTACCGCTGTTTCTGACTTGCAAAAGTTAGATGAGCTTAAGTGATATAAATCGCAACGACCTCAACCATTTTCTTCGATTACGTGCATTCGGCAATCTCGAAACGAATGCCCAGCCCTTGACTAGCGAATAATAAACTCAATTATTTGATATGGTTAGTCGACTCGTAAAGTACCAAATGGGAGAGTATTAAATTAATGATGCTGAATGGAGCATGGATGAGTAAGATAATCGTCGTATCTGTCTCAAAGGCATATGGCCCATATTGACGCTGTGTTTTAACAATAGGAGTGGCTTAATATTAATGACTATGTTCTATAACAGTACTACAATGACTAAATTATCAATAAGAAAATTTTGTGATAAAACTTTACAAATCTTACAAAATCCCAATATTAACATTCATAACATAAAAAAAATACTTCTTCTTTTAGGAGTTCAATAGAGTGTATTTTTAGAGTAGTTTAATACATAAATGCGTGAAATTAAAAGAGCAAGGAGATAGAAATAATTAAACTCTACGAAAAGTAAACATAATTTCACTTTACTTGAAGGCGAAAGAATATTTAATCGGTAATAATATGATAGTTAGCCTGACATTGAACTAAGTGATATCAATAACGAAAACTTATTCCAAAATCATTCAATGATTTGCCTTTAAGACCATTTTGTTGCCGCTGATTAAACTGTACTAAAAACTGAG
>APMI01012878.1_pt1 | contig 16128 bp, 13 predicted proteins | sample 667938 | NCBI WGS metagenome assembly APMI01 (sample SAMN01084076, study PRJNA167559) | wastewater metagenome | biome: Wastewater | place: Denmark: Ejby Moelle, Odense | collected 2011-11-28 | reverse complement strand
CGAGAAACTTTAAAGGAATTTAAGATGAAAAATACAATAGCCATTACGGCAAAGAATATCAGTAAGACATTTCATATCACAGAAGATAGTCATAATACGGTGAAACACCGGTTATTCAATATATTTAATCCCCCCCGTCAAAAGATGGTGGAGGCGATAAAAATGGTTTCTCTTGAAATCAGAAGAGGAGAATGTATTGGCCTTTTGGGGCGAAATGGATGCGGTAAATCAACATTAGTGAAGTTGCTGGCTGGTGTATTCCCTAGTGATACAGGATATCTTACTATTAACGGATCTACAATGTTGATGAACATTGGTGTAGGTATGAGCCATGAACTTACGGCAAGAGAAAATATATATGTATCCTCCTCGTTGCTGGGATTAAAGATCAAAGAAGTGGATGCCATCTTTGATGAGATCGTTGATTTTGCCGAGCTGAGAGAATTTGTAGATACCAAGATCAAATTCTTTTCGTCTGGTATGGTGGCCCGATTGGCTTTTTCTATTGCGGTAAAGGCCGGTGCTGATATTATGTTCCTGGATGAAATATTTGCGGTTGGGGATATGAAGTTCCAGGAAAAAGCGATTAAAGTGTTTGAAAGTTCCTGGATACAAGGTAAGACTGTGGTATTAGTGAGCCATAGTATGGATGTGATAAAGAAATACTGTCAGCGGGCAGGATTTATGAAAAACGGGGAAATGAAATTTTTCGGAGATACAGATACAGCTATCCAATTATACCTGGAAGATAACCAGTGATAAGTGGAAGCCCTCAATTAGTTCTTTGCAGTTTTGTCACTTAGCAGAAAGGGGATAAAAAAGCCAAATAACATTCCGCCAATGCTGCGATCGAAATAGTTTTCCGTGACCATAGCAATGGCAAAGGTTAGCATGATAATAATGGCTAATCCATCACGGTATTGCCAGGCAATGCGAAGCGGAAGAAAGAGCCAGCTGATTAAAAAAATGAGCAGGCCGGAAATGCCCAGGCTGACCAGTATGTCGAGGTAGTTGTTATGGAGATTTTTTTGAGTGCGGATGGCAAATTCAAAATTCTTCTCCCGGTATACTTCCATCAGCTTTAATTTTTTATCACCGAGATGAACACCCAACAGCGGATGCTGGCGGAACAATTGCCAGCCACATTGCCAGATAGCAATACGGGTATTGGCACCATTCCATTGTGTACTATCCAGTGCCATATCATAATGACTCTCGGCGCCGTCTTTCTGGTAACTGAATTTGGTATAGGTAAGCTCTTTGAACCGGTTAATTGTTTTGGGAAAGAATTTAACAATGAGAAAAACACCGATCAGCAAACCCATGATGAGAGTGGCGCCTTCCAGGTATTTTTTTCTCTTAATAATATGATAGAAGGCAAATGCCAATGTGGAAGCGTATAACACAAGCATCAGGTTCCGGCTGGCAAGCAGGAAACTGGTCACAAATAGAAAAAGAACGGCTGCCACAAGAAGTGTTTTATACCGGAATAAGGGCTCGTAAAACAGGAACCAGGTAAAAATGTAAATAGCCAGGTTAACCAGTAGAGAAACATAGATCGATTGCAGGCCTGTTACCGGTTCTGATAAGGCATCATTGTATAAAAAAGCGGTATTGTGAAAATGATAAGAACGATAGATGCCATATCCAATACAGGCCAGCGAAGCAATAGTAATGATTGCGGCTGTCCCCAGTAAAGCTTTTTTACGCAATTCTTTACTGATACTGATAAGGCCGATGCTTAGCGGAAAGTATAACAACGGCAGCCGTGAATCAAGATAACGAAAAGCGCTGTGTTTATTGTTTGAAAGCCATATACTGATAAAGATCAGCAAAATGAAAATGAGCATCCACCACAGAACTTTCCGTTGTTTCAGGATAGCGATTTTTTCTCTGAATGAATTAAATGACAAGGCAGATATGACAAGGACAGCAGTGATAAGAAAATTCAGGGTTTGCAATGACGGGAAAAACAAAACAGCCGTAAATAAATATATCGAAGTAAGAAATATTTTATGACGGACAGGCATATGATGTTTTTAGAAGAACCTCAAAGGTAAGCGCTGTCCGGTAAATGAAATGAGATTAAAAATGGTAATGATTTATTGTGTGATTGAAAATAAATGAAAATGGAAAAACTGTCTGTAGTGGTGATAACATATAATGAGGAGAAGCATATCGGCAGATGCCTGCGTTCAGTAAAAGCAATTGCAGATGAAATAATAGTGCTGGATTCATTTTCTACTGATAATACCGTTACAATTGCCAGGCAATCAGGAGCCAAAGTATGGCAGCAGCCTTTCCGGGGATATATTGAACAAAAGAATGAGGCTACCCGGCTTGCTTCCTATAACTATGTCATGAGTATTGATGCTGATGAAGAAATTGACGGGAAGCTGCAATCAGCCATTATTGATATAAAACGGACTTTTACATTCAGTGCGTACCGGATGAAGCGGTGTACTAATTTTTGCGGTCATTTTATCCGGAACGGAGCCTGGTACCCGGACAGAAAAGTCCGGTTATTTGATAAAAGAGTGGCAAAATGGGGCGGATTAAACCCGCATGATAAAGTAGTATTCACCAAACCTGTTGCCATCAAACAATTACCCGGGGAGATTTTGCATTATTCTTTTGCCACTGCAGATGAGCAGGCCTTGCAAAATGACCGCTTTAGTTCGATTGTTGCTGATTCATATTTTAAAGCGGGAAAGCGAACAAATTTTCTTAAAAAGCGCATTAATCCTCTTTGGGCTTTTCTGTACGGGTATCTAATACGACTGGGTTTCCTGGATGGGAAAAACGGCCTGGTCATTGCCTGGAACCAAGCCCGGTATACTTTTTTAAAGCATAAAAAGTTATTGGCATTGCAACAAAAGAAGAAAATGACTATCTCGTCAGATATTCAATCCTCCGCAAACGCTGATCGTCTGGCCGGTGACATACGAACCCATATCACTTGCAAGGAATAGGGTAACATTAGCAATATCTTCCGCAGTGGCAAAACGCCCCAGGGGAATACCAGCCCTGTATTTATCACCAGCATCGCCTTCTTTTAAATAACTGGTCATATCTGTTTCCACAAATCCCGGAGCAATAGCATTGCAACGGATATTACGGCTGCCCAGCTCCTTGGCTACTGATTTGGTGAAACCAATAATACCGGCTTTGGAAGCCGCATAGCTGCTTTGCCCGGCATTACCCATTTCGCCGATAACTGAACTCATGTTGATAATAGCACCACTTCTTGCTTTCATCATGGGTTTAATAACCTGCTTGGTCATATAGAAAACACTGTTCAGGTTTACTTTGATTACATCATCCCACTGTTCCGGGCTCATACGCAACAATAAGTTGTCTTTTGATATACCGGCATTGTTCACACAAATATCAACGGTGCCGAATTCTTTGAGTACGTCATTGACTAACGCTTCGCACTGGGCAAAATCTCCCGCATTACTCTTATACGCTTTAGCTTTTACACCAGCGGCCTTTAATTTTTCTTCCAGGGCAGCTGCTTTTTCAGCGCTGCTGTCACTCACATACGTAAAGGCAACATGAGCTCCCTGCTCTGCAAATTTTACAGCAATTCCTTCACCGATACCACGGGTGGCTCCTGTAACGATAGCAACTTTATTTTCCAGTAATTTCATGATTCAGTTATTTAGGGGTTGGCAAATGTACTTGTATTCAATTGTAAAATTTCTTCCACGTATTTTCTTTCGTTACTCAGCCTCGGTACTTTATGTTGTCCACCCAGTTTTCCCCGTTGCCGCAGCCATTCGGTAAATGCTCCCTTCCGCAATGAATGAATGATTGGTAAACCCAGGGCTATACTTTTGTGCCGTTTGGCTTCATAATCGCTGTTAATACTTTTTAGAGCCAGGTCGAGTTCATTTATAAAGGCTGAAATATCTCCGGGCTCTTTTTCAAATTCAATCAGCCATTCGTGAGCACCATTGGCGCTGTCTGAAAAATAAACCGGTGCAGCTGTATAGTCATTCACAATGGCACCTGTTCTTTCACAAGCCATTGCAATGGCTTTATCAGAGTTGTCAACGATCACCTCTTCCCCAAAGGCATTCATATAATGTTTTAACCGGCCGGATACTTTTACCCTGTAAGGTTTTACCGAAGTGAATTGAACAGTATCACCCACCAGGTATCGCCATAAACCACCATTGGTGCTGATGATAAGAGCATAGTTTTTCCCAATCTCCACATCCTGCAGGCTGATCGTTTGAGGCTCTTTCCTGCCATACTCACTCACGGGCATGAACTCCATGAAGATTCCGTGATCAGTAAAAAGTAACATCCCGTCCTCACCGGGATTTTCCTGTGCCGCAAAAAAGCCCTCGCTGGCATTGTACATTTCCAGGTAATTGATCTTTTTACCAATGATTTTCTGAAACTGTTCTTTGTAAGGAGTAAAGGAAACGCCGCCATGCATGTATAACTCAAGTGAAGGCCATACTTCAGCGATTGATTGTTTGCCGGTGATCTCAAGAATTCTCTTGAACAGGACTAATGTCCAGGTGGGAACACCTGAAATAGAAGTCACATTTTCTTTGATTGTACTTTCAGCCAGCTTTTCAATTTTATTTTCCCATTCATCCATCAGGGCTATGCTGAGATCAGGTGTCCGCAACCAATGACCCCAGAAGGGTGAGTTTTGCAGCAACACGGCACTGAGGTCACCATACTGTGCATCGGTGTTCATCGGGTTAATGTTGTGGCTGCCGCCAATTACCAAACCTTTCCCGGTCAGTAAAGCAGACTCAGAATTATACTGGTAATATAAGGACAATACATCTTTGGATGCTTTGTAATGACCATCCTGCAGGCTTTCATCGCTGATCGGGATGAATTTGCTTTTATCACTGGTGGTGCCGCTGCTTTTGGCAAACCAGTAGATCGGTGTATTCCATAAAATATTCTGTTCGCCCTGCATGATGCGTTCTATATAAGGCTTCATATCCTCATACCCGTGAATGGGAACCGCCTGTTTGAATGCTTTTACATTAAACAACCGGGAAAAATTATATTTACGGCCAAACTCAGTGTATTGCGCCGATGTAACGAGGTCCTGCAGCACTTCCCGCTGCGCATCCAGCGGGTTATTCTTCCAGGCTTCGATCCGCCAGAGGCGCATCCGGGCAAGCGATGATATGGCAGGACTCAGCAGGCTCATGTAGTTGGCAAGATAAAATTATTTACCTGAATATACAGCCTGTTACAACCGGAAGATATTATACCTTATGTTTTTTATGGAGAACCGGTGTATAATAGAAAAACAACCGGAAGGTATTATTAAGATCGTACTGATAGCCGGAAAATTTTTGCTGGCATACGACCATATAGCCGGTATCAAAACTCAGATCTTTGCTGATTTTTTGACGAATCCCGGTAAAAAGGCGATTCTGGTCAAGCGTATTGTACACTACATCTTTTCCCATATGCAGCAGTATTTCATCAGATATACATAGGGAAGGGAGCTTATCATTTTTGAAAACAGGGATTGTAATGCTCAGTAAATACCGGAACCGGTTCGTAAAGCGATTTTCACCGGTGAGTTTATCTCCCGCTATCTTTTGCTGCCAGCGCTGTTCGTTGCGGAAACGCTGTAGCAGGGAGATTTTACGGATTTTGGAACTATAGATTACCTGTTGATAGATCCTGTTCTCATTGGAAACAGTCTTCCAGCCGGGTGTGGTCGGATGCAGCCACATATGGCCATAGCCCAGCGCCACGGAGAGATTTTTATCAATATTATATTGTACAGCGCCGCGGACAAAATCAAAATTACTTTTCGCCATAAAATTGGTCCTTCGTTCATGGAGGTCCAGTAATACCGACCAGCGGTCAGTAATGCGGGCGGTGGTATTTACTGAAAACCAGGCTTGGGACTGGTGATTAATTTGGCGGCTGGTTTGGGCAGCAGCAGGGTTTAAGCCCGCAAAAACAAGGGGTAAAAGCGATAAGAATCTAAAAAATGTTTTCATGGAACAAAAATACCGGCCTGTTCCGGGACAGGATATGATGCAGGTTAGGATTTTGAAAGGGAAAGACTGATTAAGATTTGCCGGGATATTGTCGGAAAATCAGTTTTATTAGTTGGAATCGTTGCTCAAATTATGCTGCCCCTTAGCTTCTTCATGCAAATAATCCTTACGTTTCAGTTCAAAATTTCTTCCGAGGTAGAGTTTACGCACCTGCTCATCATCGGCCAGTTCTTCCGCAGTCCCGTGTTTGAATATTTTTCCTTCGATCAGCAGGTAGGCCCTGTCACAGATGGACAATGTTTCAGTTACATTATGATCAGTAATAAGGATACCGATGTTCTTTAATTTCAGTTTGGCCACGATACTCTGAATATCTTCCACGGCGATCGGATCAATGCCGGCAAAGGGTTCGTCTAATAAAATAAATTTGGGATCAACAGCGAGAGCACGGGCAATTTCAGTACGCCTTCTTTCGCCTCCGCTCAGTACATCGCCGTTGCTTTTCCGCACATGGTGAAGCCTGAATTCATCCAGCAGGTTTTCCAGCTTTTCCCGTTGTTCCTGTTTGGACAGGCTCGTCATTTCCAGCACTGCAGTAATGTTATCTTCAACGCTCAGCTTGCGGAATACCGATGCTTCCTGCGGGAGGTAGCCAATCCCCATTTTTGCCCTTTTGTACATAGGCAGCTGGGTAATATCCTGGTTATCCAGGAAAACCTGGCCTTCGTCCGGCTTTACCAGCCCCACCACCTGGTAAAAAGAAGTGGTTTTCCCTGCCCCGTTAGGCCCGAGCAGCCCTACAATTTCCCCTTGTTTCACATCAAAAGAAACATGGTTTACCACCGTACGGCTCCCGTATTTCTTGACCAGGTCTTTGGTATGTATTGTAAGCGGCATGGCCGCAAAAATAAGCTATGCTCTGTTATGGCAATGCGGGTAATTTCATTTAACGCGGCTTTGACTAATGGCCCTGCATCATTAGCTTTGCAACTCCATGAAAGTAATTGACCATATCAACCGGGCCAAAGACACCCTGGTATCTTTTGAAGTACTTCCCCCGCTGAAAGGCAAGGGCATAGAAGCATTATATAAGCACCTTGACCCTCTGATGGAATTCAGGCCATCGTTTATTAATGTTACGTATCACCGGAGTGAGCATGTATTCAAAAAGAGGAGCGACGGCAGTTTTGAAAAAGTGATTATCCGGAAAAGGCCGGGTACCGAGAGTATCTGCGCGGCCATCATGAATAAATACAATGTGGATACGGTGCCCCACCTGATCTGCGGAGGGTTTAGTGTAAATGAAACAGAGGATGCGCTGATCAATCTCCGTTATCTTGGTATTGATAATGTACTGGTACTTCGCGGCGATGCAGCAAAGAATGAAACCGCCTTTGAACCCGAGCCGGGCGGTCATAAATATGCCAGCGACCTGCTGAAGCAGGTTGTGAACCTGAATGCCGGGATTTACCTTGAGGATGACCTGAAAGGTACTCAGAAGACAGAATTTTGTATTGGCGTGGCCGGTTACCCGGAAAAACACTTTGAGGCCCCGAATATGGAAACCGATCTGGGTTACCTGAAAGCCAAGATCGATGCCGGTGCGGACTATATAGTAACACAAATGTTCTTTGATAATGCGAAGTATTATGCCTTTGTAAAGGCCTGCCGGGATGCAGGTATCAATGTCCCCATCATCCCCGGGTTAAAACCGGTATATAGCAAAAAACAGCTGACCGTTCTTCCCAAGACCTTCCATATTGACCTGCCTACCGATCTCTCAAACGAGATCCTGAAATGCAAAACAGATGAGGATGTGGAGAAAGTGGGGCAGGAGTGGTTGCTGACGCAGTCAAGAGACCTGAAGAAAAACGGTGTTCCTGTTCTACATTATTATACATTAGGCAAACCGCATGTAGTAGCAAATGTGGTGAAGCAACTTTAATGGATAAAGTAATTAGAATAAAAAACTCCGGGTAACCGGAGTTTTTTATTAAGTGCTTTCTATCTTATTTGAGTAAATTTTCCAAAACCTTTTCATCCACTTTCACCGGGTATTTCTCCCTCAGCCGTTTGATCCATTGTTCTTCCAGCAAAGCCTGGTAATCGTTTATCACCAATCCTTTGGCTTCGTTGAATGTTCGTTGCGCTGGCTGCGGATATACCTTACTGACATACGCAAAGGAAGCAGTATTATCTGTCGGGTTGATCAATGGGGTTGTCACCAGCCCGCTGTAGGGAACGATTTTTGTCCGGCTCGGCAATTGCGGCCACTCATAGCGGGAAGAGTCGGCTACCACTTTTTCCACCAGTGCATCAGCGTAAATTTTCCAGTTAGCCGGATTTTTCTTCACCTGGTTAAACAATAATTCAGCTGTTTCCTTATCGGAACAAAAGAAGATCACGGCATCAGCACTTTTGGACCAGTTGTACTTTGTCTTATTTGCTTCATATAATGCTTCTTGTTCCAATGTATCTGTTCCGGTGCGGTTCCATATTTCCTGCTGCATGATTTCGAAGAACAAATTACCTTCTTTGAATTCATTCATCTGGTTGCGGAAATCTGCATTGAAGAGCTCAAGATGGTCACGGTAGTATTGCATCACAACTGCATTCACATGATCGGTCATCACTTCCTCATAGGTTTTTCTGCCAGAGCCATCCTGTTTATAGCGGAATGCCTGGGCATAAGTAATCCAGTCGGACACTTTCACAGCACTATCTCCGAGGGTAAAAACTGTAAGGCCGGGATTGATATTCCTTCCTGTTCCCAGCGGCCGGCGGTCCAGCAAGCTGTCAGTATATGCCCAGAGATCATTCCTATTATAGGTACCGGGTTGAAAACCAGCTTTTGTCTTTACGTTATTATAGATTACTTCACGGGATTCTTTCCATCGCTGGTCACGGTTGATCTTTTGCCGTAATTCCTGTTCGTTGGATTTATTGCCGGCATCGGTTACTACAGGAACAATACCTGTTCTTTTCACAATATGATAACCATGTGAAGTGAGAAATGGTTTTGTGATGGCTCCATCTTTCGTAAGCCCCCATACCTTCGCTTCAAAAACAGGGTCATACTGGCCGATCCCAAAATCAGGCATGGTGCCGCCGGTAATGGCGGTTGTATAATCATTACTGAAAGCAGTAGCCAGCTTTTCAAAAGCTTCGCCAGCCAGCAAACGTTTATAAATGGAATCTGCCCGCTTTGCAATCTTTTGTTGAGCTGCTGCATCGGAGCCGGGAGGAAAGGCCAGCAGAATTTGTTTAGCTTTCATTTTACCCACCGCTTTCCTTTCGGCGATATTTTTGAAGATATGGTAGCCGGCTTTTGAACGGATAACAGTACTATACCTGCCCGGTGCGGTTGCATAGACAGCATTTTCAAAAACATAAGGTAAGGTGAAGGCGGTAATCCATCCTATATCACCTTTATTGTTTTTTGCAGCAGGGTCTTGTGAGAACTGTTGCGCCAGTGTGGCGAAATCTTCCCCTTTTTGCAGGCGTTCATAAATACTGTTGACCTGGTTATAGGCAACAGTTGTATCGTTATTGTTGGCTCCAATGAAGATATGGGCCACATGAATATCTTTCTGGCTGCGGGCAAAAGCTTCCTGTGTTAACCGGGTCATGGTCTGCGGATCACTCATGAAATTCTCAATGATCTGGTTGCGCAGGTTGGTCACTTCCACGGTTATTTGTGGAAGTGTATCGTATCTTCTTTCCAGCGCTTCCCTGATCTTGAGGCGGGAGTTGATATACAGGTTGAGATAATCCCGCATGGCTTTTTCCTTATTAACAGCCGGGGATGCATTATTTTTATTATAGGCTTTTACAAATTCATCAGCCTGCACGGAATACCGGCCATAGGTAAAAAGTGTTTGAGAAAAGGAAGGGAAGGATAGTGCACTAATAATGATCAGCAGGAAAAATCTTTTGTTCATAGTTTTGAATTTTCAGGTATGTGGGTGCTGTTTATTGCACCTTCATTTTTATCTGCAGCACTTCATCGGTTTGTTCCCAGCTCAGCTTTTTGGCAATGATCCGTTTGTCTTTGTCCAGCAAATATAATGTAGGGAAAGTCAGTACATCATAAAGCTGGGAGTAGCCGGGAATACCAGCCTGGATCTTTTTCTTCTCTTCTTCTTTGGAATAGTATACATGGGTCCAGTTCTGCAGGTTCTTTTCATTGACGAAACCCAGCCAGTCTTTTTGGGAACCATCGGTTTCCTTGGCTACTGCAAAAATTCTGACACCCATTGCTTCCCATTTGGCCCGGTACATCGAATCTAACTTTGGAAGGACTTCTTTACAATGCCCGCAGGTGGGATCCCAGAAACAGACAAGGGTATAAAGAGATGAATCTGCATACATGGATCGCATCACGCCCAGGCTATCCGGCAATACAATATCCGCAGCCGGTGTCCCCACAATATTTGCCATCATACTATAAGCCCTGTCAGTGATGGTCTTGTATTGTTTATCATCATACCAGTCCGGTTTTTTGGTGGCCAGGTATTTTTCAAACAGGTGAACGAAGACAGCATCCTCGTACATGTATTTCTGGTTGATGTAGCGGTTCACAAATTTTGATAATAAGAATTTGTACATGTCCTTATTAATAGAAGCATAGCCCAGCATCCAGTCAATTTCTTTTTTTACAGAGTCCGGGTCTGGTATCACCAGCTGGTTAAAGTACTTGTCGAGTTTTTCTTCAAAAAAAGGTGTTTGCAGCATCCGGTTATCCCAGAAATTGATACCGTTCCAGAAACGATCTTTATAATACCGGTAAGCGGCTAAAGAATCTGCCCTGGTTTGCTGATGTTGCAAAGCAGCAGGTAACTCCGGCTCCCGCATCGCCTGCAGGAGAGTGGTGAGAAAACTGCTGGGATTTTTTTTGATAATATTCTCCCGGTAAGCTTTTACGCTGCTGTCTGTTCTGGTCAGCCGGGCATTAATGGCTGCCGAATCGGCTGCTGTGGTGACTGTAACCAGCTGTTGCCGGAGGTTGTTGATCTCTTTCCCTTTTTCGGTCATATAAAGCTGGTAGCCGTTGAACAGGGTATTGTCCGGGTTATTCTGGAACTGGATTCCTTTTTTCAGTGTGGCTGTATCAGCCACGAAGCTGAACTTTTGTTGTTTGTCCAGTAGTATTTCAAAAAACCCCTGTTTGTTGGGATAACCCACGAGGTAGATACCGCCGGGGAGTACCTTCTTTCCTTTAAAAGTACCGGCGCTGTTCGCATCCAGTTTCACCGAATCAATAATAGGCAGTGTTCTGCCCGCATAATGTCCCAGGTAGATGAACTGGTTCTTAAAGGGTTTGAAGGTTACTTTGATCTCATAACCCGTTTGTGCAAAGGCCGGAATACTGAGTAAAAGGCCTGCTATGATGCTCCATTTTTTCATGAGTCAGAATAAGTCGTAAAGATATCTAAAATGGGTTAAAAGGATAAGTTGTTTAAAGAGGCGGCCGGCCCGGAAACAGTTGCGTAACAGACAGAAAGAAACGGGACTTTTTAGCGAGCTTTCGGGCGATGGGCTTAGTTTTGCGCCGTGAGAAAAAAGAAAAAGAATATCGTACTGGAAAAGATCCTGGTGGAGGACTATGCTGCCGAAGGCAAGAGCCTGGCCCGGGTGGATGGCAAAGTGATCTTTATTGAAAGAGTGGTGCCGGGGGATGTGGTGGATGTGCAACTGGGTAAGAACAAAAAAGACTGGGCGGAGGGATGGCCATTGCACTTTCATTCGTACTCCAAAGACCGGGTACAGCCCTTCTGTTCCCATTTCGGGGTATGTGGTGGCTGCCAGTGGCAGATGCTGCCCTATGAAAAACAGTTAGCGTTCAAACAAAAACAAGTCAGGGATAACCTGCAGCGGATTGGTAAAGTGGCATTACCGGAGATGTTGCCGATCATGGGTGCGGTGGCCACACAGCAGTACCGCAACAAGATTGAATATACGTTTGGCAACAAGCGCTATCTTCAAAAAGAAGAATTGAATGATCCTGCCGTCAATAATGAACAGAATGTGGCCGGTTTTCATGCCCGCGGTATGTTTGATAAGATCGTGGATATAACAACCTGCTATCTACAAGCCGAGCCCACCAATGCGAGAATTTGCAAGACAGCACGAATACAGTTTTTATGATATGAAAAATCATGTTGGTTTGCTAAGGACCATGCAGGTACGGTTATGTGAAACTGGTGAGCTGATGGTGAATATTGTGTTTGGGGAAAACGATGAAGAAAAGATCAAAGCCTTACTGGACCATTTGCTGGAAAAATTCCCCGTTATCACCACGCTGCTGTATACAATCAATACCAAAATGAATGACAGCCTGCACGACCTGTCACCGGTAGCTTACCATGGAAAGGGATATGTGATCGAAAAGTTAGAAGAGTTCCAATTCAAGATCGGACCGAAATCTTTTTTCCAGACCAATACCCGGCAGGGAGAGCGGTTGTACCAGGTAACAAGGGAGTTTGCAGAGCTGACAGGGAATGAAATTGTCTATGATCTGTATTGCGGCACAGGCAGCATCGGCATTTTTGTAAGTGAGAAAGCGAAGAAGATCATTGGTGTGGAAATGATAGCCGCTGCCATTGATGATGCCAAAGAAAATGCAGCACTGAATAATCTTAAGGAAGCAGAATTCTATGCCGGTGATGTCATTGATATCTGCAATGATGATTTTTTTGCCCTGCACGGTAAACCTGATGTCATCATCACCGACCCGCCAAGAGCCGGTATGCATGAAAAATTAGTCAGGAAGATCCTGGAGATTGCAGCACCCACAGTAGTATATGTAAGCTGCAACCCGGCCACACAGGCAAGGGACCTTGCTTTGCTGGATGAAAAATATGCGGTCACCAAAATTCAGCCGGTGGATATGTTCCCGCATACCCTGCATATTGAGAATGTGCTGCAACTGAAGTTGAAGAATGGTTAAACATCTGTACATGCGGCCCCCGCAAGCGAATAACCACTAAATTTGAAGAATGAGTAATTTTCGATTCACCAGGCCCAGTGGTTTTCCCCCTATTGTCAAAAACCTGATCATCATTAATGTGATCGTATGGCTGGCCCAGTTGTTTTATGATAAGCAGGATGGTATACTGACCATGGGTCTGACCAGTAAGATCGCTTTGTTTCCCATATCAGACCCGGACTTCCGGCCTTACCAGATAGCCACGCATATGTTTGCACACTCGTCATATGAGATGGTTACTCCTTTTGAATCGCATGTAGTGTTCTTTCACATACTTTTTAATATGTTCGGCCTTTTCATGTTTGGCCGGATACTGGAAAATGTTTGGGGAGCCAAACGTTTCCTGTTTTTCTATTTAGCCTGTGGTGTGGGGGCGGCAATAGCCCACCTGGCCATGCAATACTTTATGGGAGAAGGTTCGGCAGCAGTAGGTGCTTCCGGTGCGGTGATGGGCATCTTTGTGGCTTTTGCCTACTTGTTCCCCAATACCGAAGTCATGATTATCCCGATTCCTATACCCATTAAAGCCAAATGGTTGGTGCTCGTGTATGTGCTGATAGACCTGTTTGGCGGAATGGGGCAGCTGGGTAACAGCCATATTGCCCATTTTGCCCACCTGGGTGGTGCACTGACGGGTTTTATTATTTGCTTTATCTGGAACAAAACCAACCGGAGGACGTTATACTAAGCTAAGAGGTGAAAGAGGAAAGGAGGGAAAGAGAGCTGCTGTGATCAGGTGTTTTATAACTGGCTAACGCAGTAATAATGATCAAACAATAAGATTTCTCTTTAAACTCTTTATACTCTTTTGAGCTCTTAGCCTACATTTACAGCCTGATAAAGTGTTCCATGGCCTATACAGAAAAAGAATACCAGCAACGCATTTCCCTGGGGCAAAGTAACAATGCTCTTACCAAACTGCTTGTTATTCACCTCGTGGTGTTTGTGATCCTGTTCTTTATTCAAACTGTCTTTTATTTTCTTTATAAAGAAGATAATAAGTACACTCAGTTGTTTTTTGAAAAAATCCTGAAATGGTTCGTGGCGCCCGCTGACCTGAACCAGTTAGCGTCAAGACCCTGGACCATTCTGACCAGTATGTTTGTGCATATTGCTGTCTGGCCTGTTCTCGCTAATATGCTTTGGCTATGGACTTTTGGTTATATCATGCAGGATCTGACGGGCAACCGCAAGATCATCCCTGTTTTTCTCTATGGCGGCTTTGCGGGTACGATAGCGTTCATTGCTGCCTATAATCTTGTTCCATCTTTGCAGGGGCAGTTACCGAATGCGGTGAATTTTGGTGCTGCTGCTGGTGTTACCGCCCTGGCCGTTGCCACCACGATGGTCTCCCCGGGCTACCGCCTGTTCCCTATGCTGAATGGAGGCATTCCATTGTGGATACTGACAGCTTTCTATTTGATCGTGGCAGTGGCGACGGTACCAACTTACCATATTGAAAGTTATATGCCGCATCTGGCCGGTGCTTTTACAGGTTTCTTATTTATGATGATGGTGCGCCGCGGTTATGACTGGAGCGACTGGATGAATAATTTCTTTGACTGGGTGAATAATCTTTTCAATCCGGACAAGCCGAAGAAAGGGAAAAGCATCAGGGATGAGTTGTTCTATAAATCTGCTACGCATCCGTATAAAAAAACGCCCAATATTACCCAGGAACGTATTGATGCTATCCTGGATAAGATCAACCATAAGGGCTATCACTTTCTCACCGATGAAGAAAAAGACCTGCTGAAACGGGCCAGCGAAGAAGACCTTTGGTAAGGATGCCCTGAAAGATTTGTAAATTGCGGCAATGGCCAGCAAGTTCCGACTTTTTACGAAACGTTTTTTTATTTACACGAACATTGCGGTCGTCTTCTTCTTCCTGTTGGCCTGCCTGGCTCCTTACCTGAACCCGCAAAAATGGTGGTTCATCTCTTTTCTCGGTCTGGCTTTTCCTTTCTTACTCATCATTGTACTGGGGTACCTGATCACCTGGCTGATCATCAAGCCAAAACTGTCACTTATTTCACTCGCTGCGCTGGTTATCGGGCTGAAAAGTATCAGTGTATTTTTTGCATTTAATAATCCGGGTGCTTTTAATTATAAAAAAGAGCCGGGTCATATCCGCATTGTTACCTGGAATGTGGCCAGGTTCATCGAAATAAAGATTAACAATAATAAAGGCAGCCAGACAAGACTGAAGATGATGGACCTGCTGAAACAACAGGATGCGGATATTTTGTGCCTGCAGGAATTTCAAAGTTCCGGGCTCTCTGATTATTATCACAACATTGAGTATGTGCAGAAAGAGCTCAACTATCCGTACTATTTTTTTATGTTTGATGAAGATGGCGACAAACAATATTACAGTTCCATCATTTTCTCCCGGTTCCCGATTATTGATACCGGTGTGATCCGTTATCCCAGGCCTACATTGCCGGATGTATTGATCCATGCTGATATCAAAGCAAACAATGATACGTTCAGGGTCTATACCACGCATTTGCAATCTTTGCAGTTCGGGAAAGATGATTACCGCCGTATTAAAGAAATAAAAGAGGCAGATGATAGTTTACTGGCCAATTCAAAAACGATCTTCTCCAAAGTGAAAACAGGAATAAGCAACCGCAGTATCCAGGCCGACCTGATTGACCAGGTGATTGATGACAGCCCCAATCCTGTTATTTTTTGCGGCGACCTGAATGATGTACCGAATTCTTACACCTATTTTACCGTGCGGGGGGCCATGCAGGATGCTTTTTTGGAAAAAGGATTTGGCATCGGCCGCACTTTCTCCTCGCTGTCACCCACCCTGCGGATCGATTATATTTTTGCAGATAAAAACTTTGCTGTCCACCAGTTCAACCGGGTGGTGAAACGCTATTCCGACCATTATATGCTGGTGGCTGACCTGGAATTGAAAAAATGAACCGGATCAGCTATCTTTGAACCAATGAACAACTTTCTTCCCCATAACCGTTGTTGCTGTTGTCCCTGTTGACAGCATAATTGCTACTTTTGCCGCATTCCGGCAGTTTCATTAACTAATTTCAGATTTCAATAAGTGACCAGTGAAAAGGAGTAATCCCTTCAGCTGACAAAATAAAAGGTATGAATGATTTAAAAGTCTAT
>APMI01008198.1_pt1 | contig 16128 bp, 14 predicted proteins | sample 667938 | NCBI WGS metagenome assembly APMI01 (sample SAMN01084076, study PRJNA167559) | wastewater metagenome | biome: Wastewater | place: Denmark: Ejby Moelle, Odense | collected 2011-11-28 | reverse complement strand
TGGGCATGAGCCCTTCGCCTATCTGAAGGATGTCCTCACCCGCCTGCCGACTCAGCCGCAGATTCGGATCGGGGAGCTGTTGCCGCATCGGTGGAGGCCGGAGTCAACCTGAGGCTCGGTCAAGAGGGGATGGCCGGGGGCTTACGGCTAAACACCCTGGTCAGTTTTCGGTCGGCACCAACATTTGAGCAACTGTTCGCTGCAAAATTAAGGTTCAGGTGCGGTATTCCACCCAAAGGCTGCTGGAGAACGCCCCCTTCTTTACAAGTCGTCCGGCCTGACCATCTGCTCGCCGCAGGCCCGGTTGCGCTAGCAGTGGTTTGAGGATCAAGGGGATTAATGTGCGGTTGATGTGGATACCGAAACAGGTATGCAGTGCATGGCCGAAGTGAATGTAATCGCAGTCTGGGCGCTGCACGCAAAAGCGCCGTGGGTCGGCAACGCGGCGTTCGTCCATCATGGCCGAGCTGAAAGCGACGAGCACCTGCGAGCCCTCGGAGATGAGTGTGGCGCGCTTAGTGCCAGCGGCCACCACGTGATCGCGCGCAACCTTGCGCTGCAAGGCTGGTGCCAATGGGTCGAAGCGCAGCGCTTCAAATACATAGCGTGCCAGCAAGGCATCGTCGCCGTTGCGCGCAGCGGCATGTGCCGCGGCCAGTTCGCGCGGGCGCTGCATCAGTTGTTCGAGCACCTGTGGGATTACCATCGGTGGCTGCGGCAGGCCACCGACGACGAAGCCGATCAGCGCACTGCGTATCTGAACGTCTGAAAAGCCCGGACGCCCTTGGGCTTGATAGTCCAAGCAGCGGCCCAGCACGTCGTCGATCCGCTCTTGGCTTTGCCGCCGCACGGTGATCTCCTGGTCGATGTGTCGCCGCAGTGCCGGAGCCATCCCGTCGACCTCGCAGCGCAGCGCGGGGTCGTTGCTGCCATCGGCAAATTGAAACTCGAAAAGGCGCGTAGCCCATACGCGCAGATCACCTTCGGCGGGCTTGGGCACGCCGAAGTAGTTGCACAGCACATCGAACGTGACGGTGCGCGCCAAGGTGCCGACCACTTCCAATCGGCCTTGTGCCTCCGCCACGATCTGCGCGGCGTTCTGCTCAGCGGCTGGGCCTAGGCGTGTAGCGACGTCGGCGCGGCGCATGGCGTGGCGCATGGCGTCGGTGTCGCTGCGGTATGCGGGCGTGTCGCCCATACCCAGGAAGAAGGGCTCGCCGCCCATGATGATGTCGAGCTTTGGCTTGTAGGGCACGGGGAAGTCGGCGTCGCTTTGTAGGATTTCACGCACGTCGTCGGCCCGCGTGATGAGGTAGGTGCGGCCGAAGTGCGCGATGGGCCACCAGCGCCTCAGCAGACAAAATACGATGCCCATGTGGGACAGCGCCCATTGCACCAGAGCCGCGCCCACGCCACCCTTTGTGGGGCGCAGGATTGAAGGTTTCGCGTCGTTTGGCATAGGTAGCTTTGATGTCGCTTCGATCAGCGTTCAAGACAACGCAGCCAGGAAATCCAGCGCCGGCATACTGGGCAGGAAGAAGTACTCGCCGCCCGCCATCTGCACATAGGTTTGCACGTCGGGCCGCCAGCGCAAAGGGTAAGCGGGGATGGATATCTTGCCCGGCAGGCCCATCAGCGGGTCGGTTTCGTCGAACAGCGTGGCGAAGTTGGGGTTGAGCAGCCAGGTCTGTTGGATGAACTCGAATTGCCGCACAAGGTCGGAGTTTAGACACATGAAAAGCAGGCCGCGCTGCTGGCCGTCGTCATGGCGCGGGGCGACGATGTCCGGCCCGAACTTGCGGCCGCGCCGCAAGATGCGGTGCGCGTTGGCTGCGCTTAGCAGTTGCTCGGCTGCAGCCAGATCCGGCTTGGCGCCGTCGCGCGAGGGCAGCGAGTCTCGCGGGTTGGCACGGCGTATGTGAGAGCCGAGTGGGCAGCCCATGCCGAGCACGTCGGTGTGCGCATAGCCGAAGTTGTTAGTCATGGGCACTCCGTTGTCCGGCGGCGTGGTGCTGGACTGCTCTGCTTGAACGGGGGGCACGAGCACGTCGCCGTCTATCGAGCGGCCGACTATATGCTCAGCCACCCAGTGACAGTCAGGCGCCTGTCCATTGGCTTTCCGACGTGCGCCTTGCTCGGCCAAGATATTGGCGGCGTGGTCCATCGATTGCCAGAACGCGGCCACGTCTTGCCGTAGCTCGCGTATCACTAGATAGCTGCCGTTGAGCCCCAGGTTGACGAAGCCTTGCGGTGCGCCAGCCGCGCGGAGTTTGAATGCCCCGGCTGCAGCCCTAGATACCACGGGCCCCGGTGCTAATTCGTTATGGATGTTTTCGTGCCCCAGTAAAATCTCCCCGGCCTTCACGCCGTGCCAGCGCAATTGCGCCTGAGCATCGGGCCCACTGGGTGGTATGACGGCTGGGCCCGTGGGCACGGGCTGCGAGATGCCGTCGGCAAAGCCGAAGTGTTCACGAAAAATGCCACGGGAATCTGTGCGCAGCGACAGCTGCAGGCGATGGCTGATGCTGACCTGCTGCGCCTGAAGCACGGCCTTGACTTGAGCCACCTGCGTGTCGAGCGCGGCGTCGTCGGACGCGTAGAGCAGTAAGACGCAATGCACGGTGAGTGGCGTAGATGCGGCGGCTGCAGTTGGTGACGACGTATCGCGCACATTACCGCTCCAGAGCGCGCCGCCGGCAATCACGGTGCCCAGCGCGGGGTCGTCGCGTAGCCTGCGCTGGCGATCGGCTTGATGCATGCCCTCACGAAACGGTGCCGAGAAACTTGCTAGGGCTTCAGCAGGCAACTTCATTTGTGCCAGACCCGACCAAGTGAAGGCTAAGGCAACTGCGCCGGTATCTTCGCGGCTGCCGGTTGCGTCGGAAACCTTCACCACCTGCCGCAAGGCAGTCAGCCACTGGCCGCCAGCGCCATCAGGCAGCTGCAGGAACAGGGCCTTGGCGACCGGCAGATGGCCGAAGTGGCTGGCCACCAAGCCTTGCGTTTCTTGGGCGGTGTCGTCGTTGAGCTTCCAGCGGCCCAACGACGAGGCCGACGTGGCGCCGTTCATAGATCGATCAACCACGCTTGGGCCTCCTGTTCATTGAGTTTTGCGCGCCGCAGGCCGTCAGCCAAGCGGGCTTGCCTTTCGATCTGGTTCACCGAGTATTCCTTGTAGGCGCTGAACCAGAACTGGCTTGGGCTCATCGAATGCCGCGCCCAGGCTTTGAACTTGCGGCCTTCCGTGGCACCGCCCATGAAGAGCAAGCGCGTGGGCGGAAAGCCCACACCATGCGTCCATGCAAGCGTGAGGCCGGCGTGGGCTTTCTCGATGAAGTCGTCTAGATAGCTTTCCCAGCTACCGTCGAAGTTGCTGTGGAACATCAGCCGGCCCCCGTTGTCGAGTACGGCCCAGTGCGCGAAGTGGATGGTGCGCATACTTGCCAGGTAGCCGGAGCGGTTGAAGCAACGTATGACTAAACCCAGGCCCAGCAGTGTCAGTCGCGCCAAGATCATGCGCAGGATGCCGGGCTTGATGTGCACGATGCTGATCATGTGGTTCTGTGCCACGTGGTCTTCGTTGCGGGCCATGGCGCGTAGCGCGGCTTCGTCCAGGCGTGGCGCATCGTTAGTTGCGTCGCGTTGCTCCAGCTGGCGCATGTGCCATAGCACGGCCAGCACGCCCAGCAGGGGCAGAACGATGAAACTGACGATGCTGCTTACCCAGGCCATATCGGCCCAAGCTTCTGGCAGCCAAAGCTGCGTGCTCGCCAGTGTCGAGAACAGGGCCTGCGCGATAAGCTTGAACAGCCAGCCCAAGCCGTAGAAGGACAGCATGAGGGCTGCTGCGAAGCCGAGCAGGCGCAGGTAGTCGGCGATGTTCTCAGCAAAGCTGATGCGTGGCTCCGCAGGTTCAGACAGCCACGGAAAGGTCGGCAGCAACTTGGCACGCAGGAGTCTGTGTATTTCGCTCGCCGTTGAGGAGCGCAGCGTGGGATTGCTGTCGACTGCATCGCGCAAGTCCCTGAACAGCTTGCCCTCGGCAATGATGTGTGCACGCTTAATGCCGCGGTTTCCCCGGTGCGACACCGCGGGCATGATGGTGAATGCTTCGAGCAGCGGTGCCAGAGGCACGCGTGAATCGACTGCGGTAATGGCGTTGAACAGTGCCAGACGTTGGTCGCGCGGTGGCTTGCATAGCCGGAAGACCTCACGCAGCAGTGGGCCCATGGCCGCTTCGAGCTGGGCCCAAAACGGTCCAGGCTCGCCGTCGAAGTTGGCCTCGAGCACGAATATAGGGTCGTAATGATCGTCGAAGGCCACTGTCATCGACATGAAGTGCAGCACCGGAACGGCCGAGCGCAAACGGTCGTAAGTCTGGTCGCCGGGCAAGAGCTTGACTTCTTGCTCGACGGTGAAGGCATCCAGCCTAGCCCGCAAGATTTCGGCGGAGGCCGGCTGCACCGCTGCCACCACGGTGAGGATGGTTTGAGCCATAAGTGCAACCTCCCTCCTGAAATCCAATGATAGATTGCTAGCGCACATATAAGCCATGCGGTGTCCAACCCAGCAATCGAGCAGGTCTGTGAGAAAAGCCGCCCGGTAAGCTCATTTTCATTTTCCTGATAGTCTGCTTTCCGGCTTCATTATTATCAATATCCAAATTGCTCCAATGAGCGTAGATATGAAAATCCTTACTACTGAAGGGCCGGGCTTGTCAGCGGCCATGCAGCCTTGAGCTGCTCAGTACTGCCGTTGAAAACATTAATGTCCATGTCTTTCTTTGTGCCTGCTATCGGCTGTTGGGCAAGAATTTCGCTCGAGAACTGCCATAGCGTGTACGTGTCCCATACGCCAGTAGGGAAATCCGTCACATTGGCCTTGAAGCGTGCATACCAAAGTGGAGTGTTCTTGAACACGCTGTCCTTGTACTTTGCTGAGATCAGTTTGGCGCTCGCGTGATTCGTATAGAGAACAGGATATCGACCGGTTCTTAGCTTGACTCGTTCGATGAATCGAATTGCTTCGTCGACATTCATCAGCGTCTTTGAGTGGGCATCTTCAAGGTCAAGTGCGATCAATTCGTCTGATGCAGGTTTGACCGTATCAAGGTAGAAGTCCGCCTGCTTCTCCGGATTTCCAGCGACACCCCAATGATATGACCCCCAGAGGTAGCCTCGTTTGCGTGCTTCTTCCTTGCGCTTAAAGTAACTAGGATCGAGTTTGGAGGCGCCGATAGTGGACTTGTGAATGATTGCCGCGACGCGAGTTTCTGTCGCCAGTTTGTCCCAGTTAATAGCGTTGGCGTAGTAAGGATCAATGACGAGGGCAGTCTGAGGATCCTTCCATGGTGAGCTAAACTCTGCGGCGTAGACCGAAGCCATCGCGGTCATGAGTGGGAGCAAGGTGAGTATGCGCATATGGATCTCCTTCTTGTGACTTATCAGATACACGGCATTTCCGAGAGAGTGCAGGTGCGTATTTTTTTGTATGCGGATTGAGGCTGCACTCCTTGTCTGATCTATGCGCAAAAAGCAGCTAAACTCCAGCCGTTCAACTGCGGCTCACTCCAACCAGAAAATTCCCTGCGAGCGTTGTGGCTGATCTTTTCGCCACTGGACAATCGAATGTCCTTGAAAAATAAAGATCAAGCAGATCTATCTTCGTGCAACGAACTTGCTGCGGGTAGAGATTCTGTCAACGCGGCAAACGCATCAAGAATTCCTGAACCATAGAGCCGGGTATTCCAGTGCGATCCAGGGGCCGCTGTAGTTGTGACCACACGCTTGAACGCCTCCACCCTTTGCCATCTATAGGGGTAGGCTTGTTCAATCTCAGGGCCGCGGTGGAGTAGCCACATTGCGGCAGTCGCTGCAACCATGGGCGTCGCAAACGAGGTGCCGTCGCCGTAGCCATATGTAGGCTGGCCCTTACGATCAACGGATGCTCGGCGGATGGGCCACGCGGGTGCGCACAGGTCAACTTCAGGACCAAAACTGCTGCCATTCCATGGCGTAAGTGATGGGGTACAGCCACCAACGGACAGAGTGCGGTTCAATCGGGCAGGGGCAACGACTGGATCCCAGATATTACCGGCTGCCGAAACAAAAATGACACCTTGTTCATATGCATAATCGATGGCTTTGCGCAGGCGATCCTGAATGAGTGTGAGGGCCATTCCCATGCTTAGTGTGATGACGCTACATCCATTCTGCACGAGGTGTTCGATAGCCTTGCTGAGTGGTTCCTGGACGTGATTAATGATGACGCTGTCGCAGATTCGCACTGGAATGAAAGGCACGCGGGGGGCCGCACCAAAATAAGGGGTATCTGCGGTCGGATCGAACCCAGCAAGAACGCTGCCGGTTCGCGTGCCGTGGCCGTCGAAGGCGCCACCGAGCAATGGATCTTCGGCGGAATACTCGCTGGCAAACGGGGTGCCCGCATGTTGGACGGGATCGTAGTTAAAGTCGTTGGGGAAGTAGTTGCGGTCGAGATCCGTCAAGACGAAATCAGACTTGGGATTCTTCGGGTTGGAAAAGCCGAGGCACGGGATCACCCGGAATCCCGTATCGATTTGCCCGACACGTAGGTTGCCCCAGTCGATGTGCGTGTGGGTTCCGATCAGGCTCCATGCATCGACCAGTCTGGTTCGTTTCAGGTGCCAGTCCCACCCGTCGATGAAGAGATCTGAATTCGGGCCAGTCTGTCGGGGAATCGCAGAAAGTTCGGCAGGCTCGCGAGCGGCAAGCAGCGTTGCAAGACGCTCATGACCAACGGGCGCCGTGCTTTGAGCTCCCATGCTGGACACGATCTCATCGAAGGATTTTCGGCGGCCTGTGATGTCTTCGGGTTGGGCGCGGTCAACAATTTCGCCTACGGCTTCCGGGGTGAGAACGATTCGAAGCGACCCCACAGCAATTACGGGATCCCCGTCGTTGCCCTGGACGATGCTGCGGGCGTAGCGGGCGATTTTCTGAAGTTTGGAGCGTTCAGCGGTAACGAGGTAGAACGGCTGTGCCATGGCGATCCCATTTTACATTTCTGATGGACTCAACTGCAGTTAGTGCTGCGACGTGTGAGGGTCTGAGTTTGCTTGACTCTGCAGCGCTCGACGTACTTCTGAACTGATCTGTCGCGAGGAATGCTGCCAATGTCAGCCTGGTCACCCGAACAATGCCCATTGGGGCTTTTGCCGCGGAGAGTGAACTTGATTGAGCAGCCGGGGGGCTGTTCTCGCTCTGATCATGGTCCCTTCTAGGCCATCGGGCTCTTTCTACTCCGCAAGGCGTTGGACGCCCATTAGTGATGGGCGACGGACGAAGAGACGGCCAATATCCAGTTAAAACGGCTTGAGACTCCCAAGAAGCAGCATGTCGCCGTTGTGAGGATTGAATGTGTCGTACCGGCGATGGGTGAGCCGAACCCCTTGACCGGTTTGACCCACAATTCCATTAAGGTTGTCCTCCCCATCTGCGGTATTGCCCTCGATCGCGTGAAAGGTCACACCATCACAGTCAAGCACCATGCCCGTATGGCCATGCACAGGGTCGCGCGTGTGCTGCCAGATGGCAATGGCGCCAGCCAAGGGCTGTATCTTTACGCGCTGTGACGTTGGCGTATTGTTCCAAACATCGACACAGCCACCTGATGCATGAACCGGTGAGACGACGCCGATTGTCTTCTCCACATAGGCAAGACACGTTTGAAGGAAAGCCATGCACCACGCATCACCCGGGCTGAGTGATACCGTTTTCTGGAACAGCTCAACCTCAACGCCTTCGTTGGGCGGAATCTCCTTGATTCCGACACATGCCTTCACCACTTCAACAAACAGCTGTCGCCCATTCTTGTTCTCGATACAGGCCTGCGCGAGCGTATGAGTTTTGATTCGAGCGTCTAGCAGTTTGATTGCATCTTTGCGAATATTTCTGGACATGATCGTCTCCGTCAAAGCTGTCAAGTTAGGCTGTTACATGAAACGAATGTTGCCCATCCAAAATTAGTACATGGAGATCAGGATTGCATTGTTTTTTTGATAAAAAATCGCCTTGACATGCGTTTTGTAAGAACTAAATTTAGGTGAAAAATATATTTAATGAGCCTACTCGGAGAGCGTAATGAAGATCAGGAAGCTGCCAGTGATCTGGGGCCTTTTATCGATTATTGCTGGTGCACTGACTGGACCCGCTTATGGTGCAGATGACTTTGATGCGAATGCGGCCTCGACCCTTCGGAATATCAACTCGGAACTCAGGCGGATTGCTAAAACCCCAGCGCTGCCATCGTCCAGCAACAATTTTTCCCAACAGAAGCCTCTGAAGGACAAGGCATTTACCCTCCCGATTGCCCCTATTGATGGTGTAGCAGCTGTTCCTCCAAACGCATTCGATCTCGCCCGCGAAGAAACAGCCTTGTAACCGTCTGGCCATTCCACCCTTGACGTGGGTTCGCCTGAGGCTGTGACGTGGCAGGCTGCCAGCGGTGTGGCAAAAGACCCCGGATACGGGTCGCCTTGTGGGTAGGCAATCGGATGAGGATGTCCTTCAGATATGCATCGGGATCGTGCTCGTTCATGCGGGCTGACTGGATCAGGCGCTAGACTTTTGTCAGGGCTGATAGGCGGGAAACATCAGAGACATTTGCAGTGTTTGAGAAGCAAGTATTTGCATAGAACGGGGCGGGGGCAGGAGGGCGGGGCATGAAATCCTTCGCAGAATGGAGGCCAGTGCGCATTGCGATGTGTGCATACATCGCGTTGCTGATTGCCGGCTGCGCACAGGTTTTCTATGGGACGACACCGTTCGGTAAGTTCGTGGGCCGCCTTGATGTCGAGTGGATAGCGCCTAACCTTTTGTCTACCGGCCGGACTCGACGGAGCCACTCACATATACCGCGGCCAACGGCACGATGATCCGCCCACGGTTGATGTACACGGACAGCGGCTCCTTCCCGCGGCTTTTTTGGTCCGCACCGAACATGGGGCCGTGGGACTTCGCGCCGGGTTTCATCATCCATGACTGGTTATTCCTACAGCACCGCTGCGAGTTAGGTGACTGGAAGGACTTCAGCTTCGAGCGTTCGGCCGACTTGCTGGCCGAGGCACTCAAGACGCAGATGGCGCAGTCCCAGCAGCCCGACCCGGAGGTGCTGTGGGCCATCCACACTGCGGTGAAGACGCCGATGGCGAAGGCGTCGTGGGAATCGAGTGATTGCCAGATTCCGCCGGGGCGGGAACTGCCATCACCACCTGCAGCGCCCGGAGCGCCGGAATCCGTGCCGATCCGCATCCTGAGCATCGACATCAAGTGAGAGAGACCATCATGAAAGTAAAGACTCATCTTGCCCTGATACTGACCGTTGTTGTGCCGGCTATGGCCATGGCGCACGGTATCGATGAAGAGGCCAATCAGAAGCTCAAATGGCAGGCCAAGCGCGCGAGCTACATGCCGCTTGACCGGCAACTGCCTAAGATAGATCGCAAGCCAGACGAATACGTCGTGGTGCTGGCCAACCTGTGGGCACTCAGCCAGCAAATTCGAGTGTGCTTCTATGGCGGCGATACGGCGTTGCGGCAGCGCATTCTTGGTATCGGCGCCGAGTGGTTCAAGTACGTCAACCTGAAGTTCGATTCGACGCAGGTTCGTGACTGCGCACCCGGAGACCAAAGCGAGATCCGCATTGGCTTCACTGAGCCAGGGTACTGGTCGTATATCGGTACCGATTCGCTCAGCCCCAACCTCGTACAAAACAACCTCGCCTCAATGAACTTCGGCGGGTGGGATTTCCAGCCAATCGACGAGCCGCGCCTCACCGGCGTCGTGCTGCACGAGTTCGGGCATGCTCTCGGTTTCCACCACGAGCACCAGAGCCCCGGCACCGACTGCAGCGCGGAATATGACTGGGGCAAGCTCTACGTGTGGTACTGGGATAAGTACAAATGGCGGAAGGAGATGGTCGACCAAAACCTGCGGCCGCTAATGCGCGACGTGTCTGCGTACGAATGGTCCGCACGTGATGCCAAGTCGATCATGGTCTATGCGTCCAACACGCAGTTCTTGATCAAAGGTCCAGCGAGCAAGTGTAACTTCACCGAGAACTACGTGCTCTCTGAACTCGACAAGCAAGGCGCCCAGCGCTCCTACCCTGTGCAAGGTTCCACGCAGCAGGCTCGCATCGACAAGTTGCGCCGTGCCGTGGCGACGGCGACGAATCCACAGCAACGCGAGCAGCTCGTGCGGCAGCTCCAGGCAGTGGAGCTGCAAGCGGCAGCAAAGTAGGAGTCGACATGATCAGGATACTTATCTCGATGGCCATTAGCATCCTGGCGTCGGCAACGATCGCGACCGAGCTGACGCAGGGACCGGCGCAGGGCTCTACGCAGGTGCAGGCTCCCGCCACGAACAGCGTCGTCTGGCAATCACGCAACTCCAATTTGAAAGACCTTTCAACGGAGTTCGGCCAGCTCTATGGAACGCTGCTGGATGCCACGAAGCAGGGCATCGGCACCGAGACGTACTTGTACCAGGGCGATACGACGCGCAGCCTCGAATCTATCATGCGGGCAGAACGCCTCGTGGCGGGGAAGTACTTCCCGAAGGAGGTGGATCTCTTCGTATGTCATATGAATCCTTTCATCTGCAAGATCGTCACCAAGGGCCGTGAGCGCAGCGCGAAGTGGACGAACGGGCCAGCTGATAAAGTACTGTTGCCCAAGCTAACATTCGAGCCGGTCATCGTGCCCCGCGAATACCCGAAGAAGGCGGAGCAGCGGCTCGGAAATATTGTCGTAGAGGAGCGTGGCGGTTGCGAACAGTATGACGGCGACTGCCGAAAGTATGTGGGCAACCTCAACCGCGTACCGATCGAGGAGCTAGAAGGCCGGTACGAAGGCCCTGTCCTCGTCCCCACGCTCGCCTACCGGACGCGTATCACATTCCCGAACCTCCCGGTTACTGCCAGTTCGCCCGCTCCCATCTCGGCAGCGAGCTCCGTGCAAAAGGTGCTACAGAAGCGTCCGAAGATGACCCGCAGCATCGTGCCGGATGTCAATTTCATGACGCAGGGCGATGGAGCGGACGCATCCGGAGAAGGCACGCGGCAGAAAATCTTCGAGCTGATCTCGCATCCGTTGGCGCGCAGGGCGGACATCCCGAGCGGGCGCATGCTGATCGGCGTGTTTGACACCTGGCTCGACGCGACGCACTGCGACATCGCTTCCGCAGTCACATCGTACATCGACCCGGGCGAGAAGCCTCCAGGCGTGGAATCCAGCAAGCCCTGTGGCACCCGCGGTGATTCGTCGGAGCCGCTCGACCACGGCACGCACGTCGTCGGCCTGCTGGCGGGTAGCTCGACCGGAAAATCCGGCCCGGGAATGAACCCCAATGCACGCATCTACTTCGTTCGGATCAATCCGCAGGCGATGAAGAGCGACGACTCGGTGTACCTCAACCACGTCGCCGAGCGGCTGAACGCGATTTACAAGGACGACCGCTTAGATGTCGTCAACCTGAGCTTCCATTATCCCTTTCCGCTGGGGTTGAACGACACGTTCCTCTCGGCGATCACGAACCACTACCGGGTCACGTTGTTCGTCGCCGCGGCTGGCAACTACAATCAGGAGCTGCGCGCGGGCGGCGTCTGCACCGTGCGTCCTGCCTGCGCGGGGGCCTCCAACATGATCACCGTCGCCTCGCTGGACTTGTCAGTCGACAAGCCTGTCCTCGACTCGTCGAACTACGGCAGTGCCGTGCACATTGCCGCGCCCGGCAAGAATTTAATGAGCTCGATTTCAGGTGGGCGGATTGGCCAGATGAGCGGGACGTCGCAGGCTGCGCCGCTCGTCGCCGGCGCCGCGTCGCTCCTGCTCTTGAAGAACCCGAAGCTGTATCCGGAAGCGGTCAAAAACCGGCTCATCTACACTTCGGACCTGTTCCCCTCTCTCTACAAGCAGGTGCTGGGCGGGCGGCTCAACGTGTCGAGGGCCCTAGCTTTCGAATCGGCGCAACTGTCGCTGACTGCGGGGCAGTCATTGCAGGGGCAGGTGGTGAACCTCGACAGCAGCATCGCGCTTTTCGATACGGAGACGGGCAAGAAGTTGAACCCCCTCTGGTCGCAGATCCGTCGGCTCAAGTACGACAAGCAAGCCGGTTCGTACACAATGTTCTGGAAGCCAGGCAGCGACGAACCCCTCAAGAGAAGCTTCGTGTCGCCGCAGAACTCCAACAAGCAGGTGCTGCAGCTGAAGTCCGAACAGTCCATGCCTGCGCTCAAGACCTACACCCTCGGAAAGATCGACGACTATGTGGCAGCCATTCCGCAGGACTCGCAGTGATTGGCGCTGGGCGGCGGCGCTCGTCCTCAGCGTCGCATTAGGCGCAGTGATGCCTCGTGCGCAAGCCGATCCGGCGCAGGAAGGTCGCATTGTGGCGCTCGACATTCCTGCGCTGGTAATCACGCAGGAAAGCGCGACGTCGTGGCTGTCGCCGCCCATCAGGTTCGATAACAGCAACTTCCTCCGCCTGCACTTCACAGGCATCCGCCTCGAAGGTGCCGGCACGGGCGCGGTCCGGGTTATCGGCGAGGGTGGCGATGTCCTGGCGCAATGGACGTTCAAGGAATTCTCAGCGCGCGGCGAACGGTGGACGCAGATACTGCCCGAAGGCTATGCCGTAGTGCAGATCGAGCGAGGCGACAACCAGCCGGTGCGACTGCAATTCACCATCAAGGAAGCCGCGCACGAAAGCAAGGGCGGGTCCGTGCTGAGCCGTCAGGACCCGAACCACATCCGAGACAAGGATATCAACGCGTACGCGGACAATGCGGCGATCATGGTTGTGGCCAGGAGTATCGCGAAGCTTAGCTTCCCCGCAGGAGACAAGCTGGCCACCTGCACCGGCTTTATGGTTACGGCCGACCTGCTTCTCACCAATCATCACTGCGTGAACACGATCGACACCTGCTTTGGCACGGTGGCGATATTCGGATACCAGCGTGATGTGGCTGGTCACGTGCTGCCGACGAAGCAATACGACTGCATCGCCGTAATCAAGACGAGCAAGGAGCGCGACTACTCTCTGCTGCAGATTGACGGCAGCCCGGGTGCCGCGATGAAATGGGGTGTGCTCAGATTAGCCCCTTTATCCGCTTTGGCCGACAGGCAGCCTCTCTACATAGTCCAGCATCCGTCCGGCGAGCCGAAGCGTATCGCTCTTGACGGTTGCAACGTGTCCACGCTCAAGGCGGCGAGCGCCGTAGCCAGCCTAGAGAGCGACTTCGGCCATAAATGCGACACGGAAAGCGGCAGCTCCGGCTCGCCGGTGTTGGACCTCTCCCACCGCGTGGTCGGCCTGCATCACCTCGGCTTTGACGCCAAGGTCGACCGCTGGTCCTGCGAGAACCGGGCTGTCTACATCGGTCCTATCGCAGCTGAGATCGACGGCTTCGTACACTGAATTTCATCAACAAGGAGAAGAAGAAATGTCGAAGAGAACATTCGCCGCACCGCTTGTAGCCGCGGCGCTTGCCGGTTGCGCCACGGTCGGGACCTCGTGGGCTCCTTTTCCCGATACGAACGAGTTGAAGTCCTTCTCAGATCGGTGGAATGCGACGCCCCATACCGTCGCGAGCGAAGTCGCCGACATGCAGCGAGAGCTGGTGAGGTACCGCGACGAGATCTACGTACGCGCACTTGACCGAAGCAAGCTCGAATGGGAATCGTCTGGCTTCACCACCTATGGCGGCCTCGCGGCAGTCGCCGGAGCGCTGGCAGATCGCACTGGCCTGATTAACACCGGCGCGGGCCTCGCGGCGATCGGGCTCACCAATTCTACGCGGTATCGCTTCCACGATCAGACGCAGATCTATGTCGCCGCCCTCAAGCGCCTGTCGTGCATCACGGGCAAGGTCAATTCCACAAATGACCCGATGCGTGCACTTGCTGTCGGTGCGAGCGACCAGACGGCTGCGGCGGCGGCGCGCAATCTTACAAACACCGTGATTGCCGCGGTCGATTTCGTTCGCGTGGAGTACACAAATGGGCTCCTGGGGTTAGCACCGGTCGTGCCGACACGGGAAGAGCTGCTGGCGCTCGTGAACGCCTATCGACCCGCTGGTGGTATCGGGGCCGCTGCGGCCGACGCCAACCAGACCGCGAAGGACGAGGCCGGGGCCAAGGTCAAGGTACTCTCGGAAGAAATCCAGCAGTGCTCGAAGCTGTAGCATCGCGGAGGTTCCGTTCGTGTGGGTTGAGTTGTGGGCTGTTGCTGCAATGGAAGTCGTGCCAAGTCATTCATGGTAGGTGCCTTGGCCTGTGCGACAAGAGTGAAAGGGCGTCCCGCGAAAGAGGCATAAATCGAAGACGAATCACAGTTTTATGCTGTCGAGCCATTCGGTTTGCCTATCCGCTGAGCCAGTCCACACAGGCGTCGCGAAGTTCGAGTGTCAGGACTACCTGACACTCGAGCGTGTTGTCGATTAAATAGTACAGAGCGTTACGTTACTCGATCCAGTGCCTCTCCATTATTGGTTTCCACCCGTTTCATTTGTTCCAGGCGCTCCCCGAGAAGTCTCCACGCTTCGCGCATTTCCACTTCGTAGCTGTGTCGCTGATAGATGCGTTTCACTTTGTTTTCTTCGGTATGGTTCAAGCAGCGTTCAGCCACTTCGGGGAGCACGCCGAGTGAGACCATGATCGTTGCGCCCGTGCGGCGTAGGTCGTGGGGCGTCCATCTTCCACCTGCTAGCACCAAGGTTTCGGCGAGCGCGACATTTGCCCGTCCCTTCATCGGCAGCAAGCCGGGGCGCTGGCGGTCGCCTATCTGCTTGGTCACCGTCTTGTCACAGACAGGGCCAGTGCCCGCGCGGTCGGGGTACAGCCAAGGCGATGTACTGTTTAGTTCCTTTACGAGGGCAAACTGGTGGGCAGCAAAGCCAGACAGGTGGATCGTGTGTGCCTTGCCGTTCTTTGAGTTCTCGGGGGGAATCCACCACATGCCGCGCTCAAGATCAACATGCTCCCGCCGGGCATTCAGGAGTTCTCCGATTCGGCAGCAAGTAGAAAGCGCGATCCAGATTGCCGCCTCGGTAGTTTGCGTAAGGCCTGCGTATGGTGTCTGCCGTGCAAGCTGGCGTATTTCGTCTTCCGAAAGCACCCGGTCGCGTTCCACGTCCTTGCCGCCAATTTTTGCTTTGCGGATGCTGGCGGTTGGGTCGGCCTCGATGATGTCGCGATCCACGGCAAATCGGAACATCTGACGGATGAGCGAGAAAATGAGCTTTGCCATGCGTGCTACGCCGCGGGCGAGGAGGGCATCGACGACGCCGGTAACGTGGCCTTTTCGCACCTCCTCTACGGCAATAGCGCCGATCAGGGGCAGCACGTCCTTTTCAAACATGCGCCGCACCTCGGCGCCGCCATCCTTTCTGCGGATCAGATCGACCGACGCCCAGCGTTCAAACAAGCCTCGCACTGATAGCCGGGCTTGCTGCGTGGCAAGGTCAGTGAGTCGTGTTTCTTGCTCGGCTATGGCCTCGATCTGGTCTGCCTTGGTCTTGAGCCGCTCAGCCTTTCGCCGCTCGGCAGGGTCGGTTCCGCCTTCAACCTCAACTTTCAGTCTGTCGCGTTCGGCACGGATGGATGCCAGCGAGGCCTTGGGCCATGCACCTACAGCGATCTGCTTTACTTTGCCATCAAAGCGATACCGCCAATCGAAATAGACCGATGCGCCACCTGCTCCAATGCGAACGGAGCCGATCAGGCCGCCGTCTTCGCGAATCTTTTTGCCGTCGTCGTTGAGGCCGAGGGCTTGAAGTTCCTTGACTGTTAGTTTTCCCATATCCTTCATCCCTTGGCACAGAGGGGAGAGGTGTTAGGGGGTAAATTTCCCCCCACTTTTCCCCCCACAAAATCGTTGGCTCCATCTGGATTATAATGGACAGGGTTGGATGTCGAGGATGGAAAAGTTAATAAATACAGTGCATTGTGTGTGTTTTTTAGATTGCATTGGACTGGCTTAGATTCAGCTTTATCTTTATGGGGTGCAAGGGGTAGCGAGTTCGAATCCCGCCGCCCCGACCAAAAGAAACAAGCACTTAGGCCACTCTTCGGAGTGGCCTAAGTGCTTT
>APMI01015561.1_pt1 | contig 16134 bp, 15 predicted proteins | sample 667938 | NCBI WGS metagenome assembly APMI01 (sample SAMN01084076, study PRJNA167559) | wastewater metagenome | biome: Wastewater | place: Denmark: Ejby Moelle, Odense | collected 2011-11-28 | reverse complement strand
AAAATTAAAGCGATCACAGCCGAACCATCCACCGAATTTGTCACAAAAATCGTTCCGCATATGGCGAATTTGCGATAAATTGTCAATACGTCGCCAATAGTTTGTTTGTATATAAGGTTTGACTTAGACTGACAACTTCTTGGAACTATCTCGCCGTCCACTTATCTTCAGGGATGCCAGCCTGCATATTTTCCCAACGGGCAAGCGTGAATAGAAAATCAGAAAGCCTGTTCAAGTAGTTGACGACATTACCACCAACCGATTCATGTTCTTGTAACTGAACCACAATGCGTTCAGCACGTCGACAGATGGTGCGACCAACATGAATGTTAGCAGCCGCAAGCGAACCACCCGGAAGTATAAAGTTTTTCAGTTCGGGCAATTCAGCCGTCATTTCATCAATAGCTTGTTCAAGCCAGATAACCGTTTCAGCATCCATGCGAACAACCCAATCGGCTTTGGAGTCAAGCGGCGTAGCTAAATCCGCACCCAAGTTGAACAACTGGCGCTGCACCCGTGCCAGCCAAGCATCAGTACGTGAATGAGGATGGTGAGCGCGTGCCACTCCCAAGACCGAATTCAACTCGTCAATTGTGCCATAAGACTCTACACGGAGGTGAGTCTTAGAGACTCTACCGCCCGAAAAGAGGCTCGTTGTGCCATCATCACCTGTTTTGGTGTATATTTTCATGTATGCGTCACCAGATTACTCATTGCAAACTAAGAACGTCTGTGCTAAAATAAGCATCCATATCCGTTATTAATGATAACAGGAAAAAACCAAAGTGGCAGAAACAGATTTGAACGAACTGGAAACAGAAGCAGAAGAAACTTCCTCGAAAGATAAACGCGGCGGGAAAAAACTCCGGGCGAAAAAACCACCTGTCGAAGATTTCTCGACGGGCTCCGGTGAGAGTACCGGACGCATGAAAGCGCTCGAAGCAACCTTAGCTGACTTGACCAAGCGCTTTGGCGATGGCACAGTTGTCCGTCTAGGTGACGCGAACCATCTGGCGGTTGAAGTTATACCCAGCGGTTCATTGACAGTAGATATTGCAACAGGTGTGGGCGGCATTCCCCGCGGTCGTATTACCGAAATTTATGGGCCGGAGTCCAGCGGTAAAACTACCCTTTGCTTGCACGTTATTTGCCAAGCTCAAAAACGCGGTGGTTTATGCGCGTTCGTCGATATGGAACATGCACTTGATCCAAAATATGCCGAGCGAATCGGTGTGAACGTTGATACACTGTATATTTCACAACCGGACACAGGCGAACAAGCACTGGAAATCACCGAATCACTGGTGCGTTCAGGTGCATTGGATGTAGTCGTAGTGGACAGCGTGGCAGCACTGGTTCCGCGTGCTGAAATCGAAGGTGAAATGGGCGACTCACATGTGGGTCTGCAAGCCCGTTTGATGAGCCAAGCGCTGCGTAAACTGGGTGGGGCGATCAAACAGTCGAATGTGACTGTTATGTTTACCAACCAGTTGCGCGAAAAAGTCGGTGTCATGTTCGGTTCACCTGAAACCACATCTGGTGGACGTGCACTCAAGTTTTATGCAACGATGCGCTTGGACATCCGCCGTATTCAGAGCATCAAACATGGTGAAGACACCATCGGTAACCGGACAAAAGTGCGCGTGACCAAGAACAAGGTCGCTGCTCCATTCCGCGAAGCTGAATTCGACATCATGTTCTTTGAAGGTGGTATCAGCAAAGTCGGTGAGATCATTGACCTTGGTGTTGAACTAGGCATCATCGAAAAGCGCGGCGCGTTCTTCCGCTACAATGATGGGCTGCTGGGTCAAGGCCGTGAGTCAGCAAAGACATTCTTGCTCAATAACAAAGCAGTTGCCGACGAGATTGAGGATGCTATCCGCGCTCACTACAATTTGCCACCTACCCTAACCCATTAGGCAATAATCCGGATGTAATTTCGGTAAACCTACAAACGCAGAGTGACGATACTCTGCGTTTTTCATTTACTTGTCGAGTGTAATTGACAAGAGCATCAATTGCGATTACGCTTACCAGAACATAATTTCCACTAAAAGGATATTGTGATGTCCAGTTCAAAATTTGATCCAGAACATGAGCAGATATTAAACATGATGTTGGGTGATAATCCGATAGCTAAAATGGGCAAGATGTTTGGGTATCCAGCCTACAAAGTCAACGACAAGCTAGCCGTCGGACTTTATGAAAGTGGTATCGTGGCTAAGGTTGGCCCGCTGAGAGTAAAAGAACTGGTCGGTCAAGATGGCATCCAACATTTTGAGCCGATGGCGGGACGGATATGGAAAGATTGGGTTCTATTAACAGGAAACTTCGAGCAGCACCGATCCATTTTTGAAGAGGCCGTCCAATATGTTCTTGAGGAAACCAGCGCATGAGCCAACACAATTACGACGAGCAACGTAAGGCCAAAATGGACGAAATGCTGCTGGTCATGCCGGGAGTAAAAGCCAGCAAAGCATTTGGCTATCCAGCCTATAAAATTAATGGCAAGATATTTGCTTTTGTGGGCAGTAAAGGTGTTGCTATCAAGCTGCCAGCGACACGCGTAAAAGCATTGATCGACGGTCGAGCTATGAAACCATTCGAAGTGGCAGAGGGTAATATTTGGCGCGAATGGCTTTCAATCCAACGCGACACCTTCGAAGATTACGAACAAGACGCGAGATTATTTGAAGAGTCCGTTGAATTTTTATTGGGTTAAGGTAAGCAAGCGTGGACGTTTGCAAGTAAAATAACCATGAGAAAGGTTTGAAGGAGTGTTCCAGTGAACGACCATGCCGAATATTACGATGAAGATGAGGAAGCGATTGAAGCGTATTGTGTACGCTGCAAAGAGACTATTGAGATCGAAAACCCGAGAGCTGTTTGGACACGGCGCGGTGTCCCTGCCACACGCGGGGAATGTCCAGATTGCGGTGGAACTGTTTTCCGGATGGGACGCACAGCATTACACAGTGGCGAAGCCCGTCCAGCAGCCGTACAAGTTGCCAGCAATACCCGCACCAAATTGGCTCAGGATACAGCTTATATCAACTTTACCGAAGCAGATACAGAACTCGCCGAGCAATTGGCGGATGATTTGCAAAAGGCTGGTATCGCAATATGGCTGCATGAAAATACCAACGAAGCTGTTCATTGGGCTGGTGGTGTACATCCGGCACTGAGTGAATGTTCAAGGATGGTGTACATACTTTCCCCACAAGCATTGCACAGTGAAAGTGTAGAAGCCGCTTGGAAATTCTTTAAAAGCAAAGGCAAGCGTATTGTGATTGCACAACTCGCGCCCATCGATCCACCGGATGCGATCCGACGCAGCGCACGATTTGATATGATAGCCGATTATCGCAGTGCATTCAGACAGATGATTCAGGCACTCAGTCAATAATGGTTTAGGCTGTAGTTATGGTATGGAAATTAAAAAGAGCCGGATATATATCTGGCTCTTTTGTTGCTGATAATGATAAGCCTAACCGTTTCCGGCAGGAGCAACCGCAACATTAGTGGCTTGCAAACGATCACGAGCATCTTTAGCAGGTGTAAAGTTAGGGTCGATACGGGCAGCTTCCTGATAGTTGGAGAGCGCACGAGTCAAATCACCCATACTTTCACGAGCTACCCCCGCATAATAATAGGTTTCTTCGATGTACTGTGATGTACCCGGTTCTTTGAGTTGGACATGCACGAGATCGATTACATCCTGATAACGACCAACCGCGTTATAGGCTTCGTAAGGGCCAAATTGATACCACAGCATACGCCACGGGAGATTGAGTTCACGGGCTTTGTCGTAGGCTGCGGCAGCATACTCAAAGGCTTTAGGTTGATAAGCAGCCGGGTTCAAATCTGCCAACTGGACATAATTTGTACCCATATTGAACCATGCAAACTTATCTCCGGCATTAGCGAGAGCGCGCTGACGGTTAATTTCGAGCGCGTTAAGGGCATTCTGAGTAGGATCAGCGTTCGTGCCAAGCAAGGTCATCAATTCAGCTTCCCGTGGTGCGTCATACAGGACTATATAGGTATTGTTAAAGTGTTCCCAGAATTCGCTGATATGGTCATACGAATTCGCCTTATTAGGGCCGAGATAGCTATCGTAGCTAATAAGCGTTGTTGTGGCATCATCATAGCCGACCATCAACAAATAATGTCCCATCCAACCTAACCGATCCGGTTCGGGGTCATAACCCTCTTCAATAATGACCGGGAAATTATTGGAAAGAAGCGTTTTAATGGTATTGAGATCACCGCCCACCCGCGTAACCGCTTTGACAGCACTGCCAAGCTGTGTATTTACATAAGCAACCATTTGCCAAGGGCTGACGTTACCATCTTCTGAGGTGGGTTTTAACCAACCGGCAGCGGGGTCTTGATTCGCAGGAAAACCATAATAGGTCAAGGCCATCGTCAAAGTGGCAGGACCACAGTTATTCCAATGTTGAGGGATATGGGTAATCCCATTCAGCTTGTAATTGGGTGGCAAAACGGGCGTATCTTGAGCATAAGCTGCTGCAACTGGCAAGCAAGCTAGAAAGACAAATAACATCGATAACATGCGTTTGAGAGACATAGTTATACTTCCGAAACTATTGCGCGATTAAAAAGCATTATAGCATTGTGAAGCTCGTTTGTATCGGCGGTAAGACTACGATTGCCTGACGTAACAAACCGCATTACTTCATGAATGAAGGTAAAATTCCTCAATATCGTTGGCGATTTGATTGTGAATAGCCTATACTCTACCCGTCCTATATTTCTATTTGTTAATTGAAATTACTGATGTCGGGGAATTTTGTCATGCCAGACTCGTTAATCGGCAAAAAAATAGGAGAGTTTGTAATCGAAGAGCGTTTGGGGCAGGGAGCGATGGCTACTGTTTACAAAGCCTTTGAGGCATCGATTAACCGACATGTGGCATTGAAGGTTATCAAGCTGGATGAGAGCCAACAAGAGGAATTTAAGCAACGGTTCGCACGTGAGGCCGAAGTTATTGCCAAGCTAGAACATATTCATATTCTGCCAATTTATGCCTACGGCATCAATAATGAGATCGCTTATCTGGCGATGCGATGGCTGCGCGGCGGTTCGCTCAGTGAGACGCTCAAGCGTGGGAGCGTTCCCCTTGAACAAACTGCAAATATATTTCATCAAATGGCACAGGGTTTAGCTTTTGCACACAGCAAAGGCATTATTCACCGCGATTTGAAACCCAGCAATATCATGATGGATGATACTGGCAACGCATATTTGACGGACTTTGGACTCGCAAAGCTGACTGAAAGCTCAGGGGAAATTACGCGCAGCGGAACCATCGTTGGAACGCCTGCCTATATGTCACCGGAGCAGTTGAGAGGTGAACCCCTTGACCACCGTTCAGATATTTACAGTCTAGGTGTCATTCTTTACAACATGGTTGCTGGTCGGTTGCCCTTCGATACCTCTACAAGTGACTTAGTCTCAATTATCTACCAGCACCTCGAAAAACCACCGACACCGCCACGCGAGTTTAATCCCAATACGCCACCAGCCGTTGAGGAAGTGATACTCAAGGCACTCCAAAAAGATCGTAAAGACCGGTTCAACAGTGCAACTGAAATGTCTCGAGCGCTCAACGTCGCAGTCGGATTACCCGCAGGTAGTTCGACCAACTTACAGCCGATTAGACCTATTCAATTTTATAGTACGCAAGAAATCACCTTACATTCGGGAAATCAATTCGGGAAACGTCCTTGGGTGCTGCCTGTAATCGGACTTGGGCTGGGAGTGCTTATTCTACTTGCAGCACTACTCGTCAGTCAAAATAACAACATGCTTCAACAAGAGGCTTTTTCGACGCAAACAGCCCTAGCCGTTCCCCCGCCCAGATTGATTGCTACCATATTAACGGGTAAGAATGCAATGGCAGCGGAAATTGTTCCAACAAAAGAACAAATTGCAGCAGCCGCAAAAAACATTGGTCTAACAGGATTTATCGCCTATATTGCATGTAACCAAGATAGTGAGTTTCATGCTGGCATGGCGCGAGAACTGAGTGACATCGCGAAAAATTATGGCATGGATTACAGAGTATATGACAGCCAAACTGATAATTATCGCGAAGTTACACTCTTTGAAAAAGCGCGCGCCGAAGGTGCAGGGGCGATGATTATTTGTCCTCTGGACTATAAGCTACTGGTCGCCAGCGTAAAATCGGCGAAAGAAGCAAACATTCCTCTCGTGTTCCAAGCCAATGATATTCCCGCTAACTCCGGTGGTGTTATGGTCGGTGGCGATGACCATTTGCTCGGGTTAGAACCGGGAAGATTCGCTGGTAAAATCGTGCGGGATGAAATGGGCGGACAGGCAGAAGTGATCATTCTCGATTACCCTGACCGAGCAGATATTGTGGCCCGTGCAAATGGGTTAGAAGATGGTTTAAAGGAGTTTGCTCCAAACGCTAAAGTTATAGGACGGTATCTGGGAGCAACACGGGAATTTGGTAAAGCGTCAGTCGAAAAGTTATTGAAGGACGGCGTAAAGTTCAACCTCATCCTGAGTATCAATGATGCAGGAGCATTTGGTGCCATTGATGCAATGGTCGAGGCCGGCATTGATCCGAGCAGCGTAATAATTGTCAGTGTCGATGCAGAAGCGCTCGCACGAGACTATATCCTCAAAGGTTATTTTATTCGGGGATCGGTTGAATCATCACGTGTACAGTTGGCAGAAGCGATGATGAACGCGACAGTTCAGCTATTGGATGGCAATACAGTTGCGGAAAGTATTATTGTGCCGCCCAAACAGATTGTCACCAAAGAAACATTGGAACAAGAGTCTACCGAAACACCTACCCCAGCGGCTTAACTTTAATCAGTTCGGCAAGATTATGCCCAACAATGCGATACTCAGTGCCGACTTTAAGCTGAAGCGGGCCATTAAACGGGGCAAGATGGATAATTTGGAGATGTTTACCGGGGACGAGACCCAGTGCCGCGAGGTATTCAAGGCGGTCAGATTCACGCGTTCGAACGCGGGTGATTTCCAAGTCAAGATTAGGAGCAGACGCGGAGAGTAATTCGTCGTTCAATTCGGGCAAAGTGCCATCCGGAAATGGAATGGGCTCCCCGTGTGGACAATGAGTGGGTTCATGCGCCATATGATACATGCGCTCGACTAACACCTCACTTAGCCCCTGACTCATGCGCTCGGCTTCTTCATGCACTTGATGCCAAGCAAAGCCCATCACATTCACTAAAAAGGCTTCAACGATACGGTGATAACGCAACTGTTTAAGGGCTTCCTGCCGACCTGAATCGGTTAAGCGAATGCCCTGATAAGGTTCATGTTCAAGCAAACCATTCTCTCTGAGCCGCGTGACCATACGATTGACAGCGGGAGGGCTGACATCCAACAAATCAGCGAGAGCAGAAGTGCCGATATAGCTGGTGGGATCATCGGCACGATCAGCAAGGCGATAAATCTCCGCGAGATAATCGCGCATGGTACGACTCAGATCAGTCGACAAAAGAGAAGCAGAATCACCAGCCATGTTCAAGCCTGTTAATTAAGCGCTCAGGCATTCCAAAGGTACGCATACGCTTCTGAACTGCGGCAATATCATAGGGGATACGGCGATGTTCCCATGTGTTGGTTTCAACATCGAGAATAGCATAAGCTGCATCAGGATTCTGATCACGCGGTTGCCCCACGCTACCGGGGTTAATGATTTGACGATGACCATTTAGCTGGCGGATCTTGCGATAGGTTGGCGGAATAGCAGCCGTATCACCATCTTCACTCACTAGTTCATAGATGATAGGTTGATGGGTGTGTCCAACCAAACAGTAGGGTGTTTCAAAATGTGGGAAATTAAGCGTAGCAATCAAGGGTTCGAGAATGTATTCCCAAACAGGTTCGCGTGGGCTGCCATGTGCAAGGGTATAATTGCCAATTACAAAAGTGGTGGGCAAAGCATCGAGATATTCGATATTATCTTTGGTCAGTGTTTCGCGAGTCCAATTAACAGCGACACGAGCATCAGGATTAAAGGTGCGAATATCTAACCGTCCGAGCGCGGCCCAGTCATGATTTCCAGCCAGACAAAGGTGAGGCAGTGTCCGTAACAACTCGACGCATTCATTGGGGTCTGGCCCATAACCAACAACATCGCCTAAGCACCAGACATATTCCCATTCGTCTTTGGCATCTGCAAGAACCGTTTTGAAAGCGGTGAGGTTGGCATGAATATCGGAAATAATGAGAATTCGCATGGTTGAACCTAGATTAGAGACACGAACTATACCTCTTGCATATTACCATGTTTTAGACTACCACGCGAGTTTAAATCTCTTAATGCTCCTAAAGAAAAAACGAATTTTCCATTTCACGTTTCGTCAATTTATTAAGGTGATCTGGCTAGGATTATTGTTGACCTCTGGATGTATTCGTTTGGAACCTATTTCCACTGTAACGCCACCTTCGCCCCAACTTCCCATCGTGCAACCAACACTTGCTATCGTTCCGACCAATACCCCTGATTACGGTTGGAAAGATGTTAGTTATTTGATGGAGAGTGTCTGTTTTGAGGCAGCAATAAACGTAGCAGGTCAAGTCTTTCAAATCTCGGATGTGAACGCTTTGAACACGCTCTATACCCAACTTGGCCGCAACCAAACCTGTGAAGACCCTATTAACCATACGACCTATCCCTTTAGTGATAGTGAGACGATTGTGGGTTTATGGAGCGCTGGCGTGGGATGCAATGCACGACATGAGGTGCAAAGTGTGCAGCGAGATGACACACAAGGGCAAGAGACGATACAATTACAATTTATAATAGAAGGCAATTGCCCATATGAATTATTACAACCCTTCTGGATTGCTATACCACAATCAGTAGGTTTCAATATTCGGGTTGAAGTTCAACCCATGCAATAAAGCGACGTTAGGGGATTGAAAGTAAGCCATAGTAAGTTAATAAATGGCAAATAGTCAGGTTATGTTTTAGAGGCATTATGGATCAACGAGATGAAAATGTTCTAGTGGCATTAACCCAACAATATGCCCAATCCCTTTTGCCCATGTGGGATAGACGTGGAACATTTGACGAACGGCTACCCCGATTGGCGCGGGGCTTAGCTAGTTACAATGTTCTGGTACTGATGGCTGACCAGCCTTATTCCCTCCAAAGTATTCAGCAAAATGTGGGAACATTGATTCAAGAATGGGCAAATCATTACCTTGATCTGTATCGGCGCATCTGCCAAGATTTGTTCCCCTCATTTAATCAGGTTAGTGTTCATCCGACAGACCACAGATGGCCTATTATCATCTATTTGCATGGTACTGCAACACCTGTTATCCAACGTATGGCGGGGTTTGTCGCACCTTATATTGTAGAACGGCAATTTAGTCCAACAGTATCAGAAGTCGAACTAATGGGATTGATGGATTTAATTTTGGATGAGCTAGAGGCTGGAAACCTTGCACGTGAGGTCTATAAACAACTTCGCAATGATTGCACGGAAATATTGAAACAAATACTAGCAACACCTGTGCATCAGCTCGCTCTTACCGAATTTGACCGTGCCATTTTCACAGACAGTCAACGACTTGTACCGGTGCGAGTTGAGCCACCGGGGATTATACCGGAAACACCCCCAACTATTTTGCCACCCATTACACCTCCACCACCTGTTCGGCAAGCTGATACTGAGCAGTTGATGCCGACTGACATTATGCCTACGCTACCCAAAGCAGATGATTCGAGATCAATGCCAACCGTAAAGCCACAGGATAATTCACAGTTCTCGTTTTCAAACACGCTATCGGCATTACGGCGCGACAAAGACAGTGGAAAAAAAGCTCGCCCACCTGTTCCACCACTGCCGAATGCAGACAAAAAGGATTAGTCCCAACTCCAAATGACACGGTATAGTCTTAGGATAACCTGAGTTTTGGATAGCTTTCTCACCCTCACCCTAAATTCCTCTCCCTCAGGACGAGGGACTTAAAGAACCCTTGTCAACCGATTGCTCCACTTTTATCTGAGGGAGAAGGGGCTGGGGGATGAAGGTAAGCAGTATCAATTTAACCGAAATGACCTGTCCAAAACTCGGGTTAGGATAGATTGTTTATGCGCGAGAATTCAGCAGCAGCAGTATAATGCCAATATTGACTAGACGCTGTATAAGGAGTTGGAACTGTGCGCCGAGCTATTTTTGTAATGTCAATTATTGGATTAGTGCTGGCGCTGCCTCTGGTGCTTGTCGCACAGGATACTCCAGCGACGACACCTGATCCATCTGCGCCAGTGGTACAAGCAACTGTGAACTTTCCCTCAGCAGACTCTCCATCTACTCTTGATTCAGTTGTAACCCCTGAACCCACTCCAGCGCCACCTACATCACCGATTGAACCCAATGCGTTAGCGCTATTGACGGATGCACGCAACGATTTGGATATTCTGGTTTCGCAAAACATGGGTGGTGATCGACCCATCGGTTGGACTGGTAGTGGTGATATAACTAACATTCAACTGCCTATTCTTATCCGGTTGGATTTGGAATTACTCGCAGGGCAACTATTGGGGCCAGACCAGCGTCCTGCGGGATGGTTCGGCGCAGTACCCAGCACAGCTTATGCGATTGCGCGAGATATTCGGCACGATTTGGAATTATTAGCTAACCAAGTTAATCCTGCGAACGTGCGCCCACCCGGCTGGAAAGGTTCTGATCCGGTTATTCGTTGTGACCGAAGTGTGCAGACACTGGTTTTCGTACTCGAACGCACGGCTGGCTACAAACTGAGCATTGATCCACTGACACAGGATTTTTGCCGGATGGCTGAACTTCAAGCCACTTCTTACGCTGAGGCTAATTTGCTTCCTAATGCGAAAGCACCTAAAGGTAGCAACAGCCAAGCTGCGAGCAACGGTGCGGTACAAATCAGCAGCCCGTATGCAGTAGCATTTCTTGACCGTTTTGGACGGCGACCGACGGGCAGCATTCCCGTGGGCGAACCGATTACGCCTGTAGCACGGAGCTATACGCAGTTTTCCAAGATGATGCTGGTACGCGGTAACGGTTTTGAGGTGTTTATTGATTTCAGTGCATCGACTGTGAGCGAAAACCAATTCGCAGCCCTACCCGATGTCAACAATGTGAGTATGCAAACGGCTTGTACGGTCAGTTGGTGCAAGAGCGTACCGTAACGAAAAGTTACCATAATTGCTAGCTGCTTTCTGAACCATCCTCACCCCTAAATCCCCTTTCTATTTCATAGAGAGGGGACTTCAAAACGATTTAGTTATCCCATGTGATAATGGGAAGCAGCATTTAAAGCTTATGAACTAGCAATCAGAGTAAAGCTATGAAGCGCTTATTTGTAGCGATTGATTTTCCAGAAGCGATTAAGTCACAGATCAAGCCATTATGTGCTGATCTAATGGGTGCGAAATGGGTTGCACAGCATCAAATGCACCTGACACTACGATTTATCGGTGATGCTGACGACAAGCAATTAACACAGATTCAAACGGGGTTGGCGACCATTCAGGCGACCCCGTTTAAGATGACATTACAAGGGGTTGGTCAATTCCCAGCGAAGGGTAACCCGAGAGTCGTCTGGGTGGGGGTTGAGGCAGAACCCGCACTAAATCAGCTCCAACAAAAGGTTGAGCAAGTCATCCAACATTGTGGATTTGAGCAAGCTGACCATCCATTTTCACCACATATCACCCTAGCGCGATTTCGAACACCACCCTCAGTCGAGCAAGTTGAAAACTACTTTGAACGTCACCAAACTTTCAAGAGCAACACTTTTAATGTTGGCAGCTTCGTTTTGTATTCGAGCCAACTTGCGTCGAGTGGTTCGATCTATCAGCAAGAGGGTCTCTACTCGTTGATCTAAACACCCCATTTGCCCAAAATCCCTATTAATAATACGGATTATGCGAAATCTGCAATTTTTGTGCAGATTTCGCATATTATCCGCCGAATTGTCTGGCGGCTGGCTCGCTTGTGTCCGCGGAATTGACATTTTTGTCTGGCGGGAAGCTCTCATAATGCCACTGAAATGACACTTTTGCGGCGGCTGGCTCGGCTGATGCCACCGCCGTGAAAAATGAAGTATGCTGCTGTTTTATTTGCCGATGTAAAAACAGGTCGTAAAGAGCCAAAAATGCCCAAACGCTCTCAGAGAACCTTCCATACAGGAAATATTTCACCGTTTAACCTCAATGTTTTAAAACCTGATAAATTCTTCAAGAAAAATACGACTGGCATTAGGTGGTGGATATTCGCATCCTCCTAAATAGCGTTGTCCGCTAGTGAAAAGCTTCATGGTTCGCGTCGCTGTAGGCTAATGGTCTTCTACATATTAAAGTGGTAAACAATATGTGAGGCTTTTGTCTCCAAAACCAAATGATTTATGTAGGGAAAAGGCATGCCTTTTCCGCCGATTAATTACCACTCCAATTAGTAAATTGTCATAAGCCATACAGCTAACGGCCAGACAAGCCTGCTAAAGCGGCTTCAAAAACGGGTACTTGACGTTTATTGGCGCGGACGGGATAAATCCGCACCCCTACAAGACCGAATATTAGGCGGAAAAAGTGAATGTTCATAGCTAAAACGAGTACTGGACAAGCCCTAAATCCCTCCCCGCTTCGCAGAGAGGGACTTCCATGCCGGACAGGTCCGAGACCTGTCCCTACGAAAGGCACTGGTTGAGTGATACGAAGCTATGAAAATGCTGTCCACCGTTTAGTGTGGTGCTACCGTAACCACTATACATCTCAATTTTAGAACAAAAGTTTTATTCTGTAAAGCGATTTGGGTTCGAGTTTACAAACTTTTGACTAATTTAGTGTCTTATTTTTATTCATAGAATGAGGCTAAGAATTGAGATTATTTGTGTATCCCCTAAGAATTGGGTGGTCTGTCATCGAGTGTTCACCACTTATACTGAAATACATAAATACCCTATATTCGGTTCAATTGGTTTGAGGATGTTTAGATGCTGCAAACAACGGTCACAACAAATGGTCATATCCCTACACCCAAACATAACAACAATTCGGCGACTATCATTCGACAGATGACAGACGCTATGCAGAGTGCAGTGGTTATTGATGAATATAAATTGAAGTTGATGCTAGCGGCACTAATCGCTAACGGTCACATCTTATTGGAAGACGTGCCGGGAATCGGCAAGACATTGGTAGCGAAAGCCTTAGCGCGAACGATCCATGCCTCATTCAAACGGATTCAATGTACTCCGGATTTGTTACCGGGTGACATCACCGGCGGGGCGATTTATAACCAGCGTGAGCAGCGATTTGAGTTTGTGGCGGGGCCGATTTTTGGCAACATTGTACTAGTCGATGAGATTAATCGTGCTTCACCGCGTACTCAATCCAGCTTATTGGAAAGTATGGCTGAAGGACAAGTGACAAGCGACGGCACAACACATGCGCTGCCAGAGCCATTCTTTATTATCGCCACGCAAAATCCCATCGAAATGGCGGGTACGTTTCCACTGCCTGAAGCGCAACTCGACCGCTTCATTGTGGCGATGAACCTCGGCTATCCCAGCTATGACGAAGAAATCAGCATCCTTGAACGTGAGGAACATGCTAATCCATTGGATGGCATCAAAGCGGTGGTGCAGTTAGAGGATATTATCCGGCTGCAGGAAACGGCAAAAGCCGTCAACGTGGTACGACCGCTGAAAGAATATATCGTGCAAATCGCGGTAGCGACACGGACGCATAATGATGTGGTGGTTGGGGTTAGCCCACGCGGTGGAACGGCCTTGCAACGCTGTGTTCAAGCATTGGCGTTGATTCATGGGCGGACATTCGCAACACCAGACGATATTAAAATGGCTGCTCCGGCAGTTTTGGCACATCGGTTATTGACGCGCGACCGCCGCCCGGAAACAGCGCAGGCAGTTATCGAGCAAGTGCTGGCGGAGACACGCGTGCCAGTGGAGTAGGGTCCAACCCCCACCCCAGCCTACATCAGCTACGGTCGCAAGCTCCCCCGCTGATAGCCCGTAGTAACAGGGGAAGGGAGTAAATTCCAATTCATGATATGAGTTTTAACCTATGCCTACATCACGCGCTTATAGTTTTGTCGCTGCTTCAATCATCATCTATCTCTTTGGCAACCAGACACAAGTTGGGTGGCTGTATGTTGTTTCGGCGTTAATGCTGGGTGTGGTAGCAGCAGGATGGTGGTTGAGTCGAGGCAGTTTAAAAGGTCTGAGTGGAAAGCGACAAGTTGGAAATGCGCTGGATGCCGACTTTTACGAAGGCGATGAAGTTGAAATCACTCTCCAAATTAATAAGGTCAAAGGTGCAGCCAGTTCACTGGTTCGGGTTGAGGAAGTTTGTCCACTCGCTGCACCGGATAGTTCACAACGACAGGCACAACTTTTCATTCCCGCATTGGCTCAGAGTGAAGCCGTTGAGTTTGACTATACAGTCACATTGGATCGACGTGGATTACATACTTTTCAACCATTGGCGACTGAATCTCGTGCGCCATTTGGGTTCTTCAAACGTAACAGGCAAATGGACATCCCAACACGAGTACTGGTCTATCCAGAAGTACGACCACTGAAACGGCTAGAATTGCTGGATAGACAGCTTACTGCACAGGTGGCACGACCACGGGCGGGTGTGGGTTATGAAGTGATGGGTGTGCGGCCTTACCGTCCCGGTGACTCGCCACGCAATATCCATTGGCGGTCGGTGGCACGAACTGGAACCTTGATCAGCAAAGAGTTTGCCGACGAAGCGCAACCGGGTTTGACACTGGTACTCGATTTATTTAATCACCCCTACCCTACAACCGAGAGCAAACACACACCCTTTGAATGGGCGGTCAAAGCGGCTGCGAGCATCGGAGATTATGCTCAACACCGCGGTTACAGTTTATATGTGATTAGTGATGACGATGTTATGGCTGCACCACAGGGAATCGTAAGCGAAATGGCGCTCCTGCAATATTTAGCGCGGGTGCAACCAACCGGCAAACGCCCATTGACTCACGTGATTGGTGGGCAGATGACCCAGCAATTCGTGGCGGTAATGCTGCCCTATCCTGACTCACAAGCTATTGAAGCGCTACTCAAACTTCGGCAACAAGGTGTGGAAGTGATGGCAGTGATGATGGATGGGGCGAGTTTCCCGACGGGCGGAGACTCATCAGGAAAGATGGCGGGAGAACTACAGGCGACAGGAGTGATGGTAAGAGAAGTCTCGTTCGGGGATGATTGGGCGGGGCAGATACAGTGACAAGAGAAAAAGAATTTAACACAAAGACGCAAAGTCACAAAGACGCAAAGGAAAGTATTTTAAAGAATACTTTTGGGTCGAAAAAGATCACTCGATATATCCGACTAGGGTTGTATGGTTTGGCGATCATTGCAGTGATTGCGTTTATGGTCAAAACGCAGTTCTGGATTTTCGGTGTGGCAGTGTTGGGATTGGTCTATCTGCTGCCGCGACTGCGAAAGCGCAACAGCCGACTGCTCGAGCCGGAACCATCTGCACGATTACGGCAAATCGCTTTTGGAGCGCAAGCGGCGAGTATCCTTGCACTGGCATGGCCGACGCGGTTATGGGTGGTGGCGATTATCAGCATCGCAATCTTGGCATTTGGACACCGCACCGCTTATCGAATGCGAAATAAGCCGCCAAAGTGGCTGCGTTTTGTAACCTTCATCGGACTACATGCGGTATTTGGATGGATGTTCGTGGGGTTATTTAGCGGACAGCCTTATCCACAGGCGCAAGTCGCGATGTTGGCAATGGCAGTGGTCAGCTTCGAACTGTATCAACGCTTAAACCTGTATTCAGGTATAGGCATCGGGCTAATTAACTTATATGTAGCCGCTACATTGAGTCGTGATCTGACCTTCATGGTATTCCTGTTAATCTTCGTGGGGATGATGTTAGCCTTCTTGTGGCGAGCGGATGTTGAGGATGGTCTAAAGGATAATCCGATTGTTCTGAAACCTGTCACCAAGCAGGTCAAGCGTGTTTCATCCATTGGAAGGACGTGGGGGCGATTCGCAGTATTGGCTTCGGTGTGTGTGGCAGGCGTGTTTATCTTTACACCACGT
>APMI01036872.1_pt1 | contig 16150 bp, 17 predicted proteins | sample 667938 | NCBI WGS metagenome assembly APMI01 (sample SAMN01084076, study PRJNA167559) | wastewater metagenome | biome: Wastewater | place: Denmark: Ejby Moelle, Odense | collected 2011-11-28 | reverse complement strand
ATAGAAAAAGCAAGAAATTCAATCGAGTTAGTTAGAAGCACTTTAAAAAACTCTGTCCTGACATTCTGGAGTTTGTATTTCTCGATGTATTTTTTGTTGTAATCATTTTTGAAAAATTAATATGAAATCTGATAACTAACTGTGAAAGCAGAGCAGGACTCGTAGAATAAATCGATCCAATACTTGTACTGATAGTAGGTCAATGGAGTTCGATTCGGAAATTTGTCCACAAAATGTTTCTTTATGAGACCAATGTCAAGCTTTCTTTTGACCTCATAATATTAAGGGCGAGGTAAGTCAGTCGAGTCAAGAGTGTTGAGATGATAGCATTCTAGATGTTCTAAAATATAGTTTAACTTTTTGTCATGCTCGGAGTACTCAATATTGTTGAATTAGAATTGTTTGAGATCCACCACGCATATATCTTTGAAATGAGTAACTATATAGTTTAAAAATGTTAGCTATTTTTAACAGACATCATCTTGCAGCTCCAAATATATTCTGCTTTATTTATTGACAATACAAATTTCTCTATTGAACTAGTACGACTTAATAAGTACAACCTGCCTAATAAAATCGTTCACAATATCTATGCTGTCGCTATCGATTTAATAAATTTGGAACACTAAGCTATACTATTTCATCTCTTGAATTTTACTTGATAGTCGATTGTATAATCCCGCAGATGATGCCCTCCCTGAAATCGGAAAGTATATTGGTTTGTGTTTAATAGCTTTAATTTATTTCTCAATCGAATGAGTTTTCCCAAGGCCAGGGTGATTTGATCGAAATATCCTGACTAGTCCACAATTCTTTGGATTATTAATTCTTTCAATAAAGAATTTCTTAACTTCTTAACTGAATTCTTATTTCATGCCTTCTCCTTCTAACTTTTTGGTGACATTAAGCTTGTTATTTAAGTACCGATAGATAGGATGAGATGTCTCTCGACCAGCCACACAAAGCTTAAGTCGATTTTATCCAAATTCAATACCTTCTTCAATTTTTCTTATAAGCGTATTTTGTAAAGCTGTTGACAAGTTGTCATATCCTAAAATGATATACTGATTGTCAGGATCTAAAAGCGCCCTCTGAACAAACGATTAAACATCAAATCGTGTGCTATCTTTCTTACAAGCCAGTATGTGGCCTTCTTAGATCCCTTTAAGCTTATTCTGTTTCATTTAATTCAGACAATAAATGTAATCCTTCTTTTTTCCATCAAATCTAAAAAGTTAAACATAATGATCTTCGCGATCAATTGCAGGCACTATTTTAATCTATGTCCAATTTTTTAAGAACTTAAAGAACTATTTTAACACTTAAAGACATTCAAAAGGCTCCAATTCTATTTTCTGTTAACCTTTTGCTTTAATGAACTATTTTATTAATTTTAGCTAAGCAATATGCCTATATCTTTCAGCCTCAGATATCGGCATTTTGCCTGTTAAGAGCAAATAGAAATTCTTTAGTTTTTGACCTCCAAGCATTGTAGCCTTGCTTGAAAAATTGTTGTAAATAATTTTTAATTCCTTATCCCATCTTTTAAAAATTTATGAAATTTTTTAAAGATAATTACTAATTTCCTCAAAGTTTTTATCTTTAACATTCAATACTTTAACATCATCTCTAAAGATCATGTAACCACAATGCACAAGTTCTCCAAGCTGATTGTTGATATTAATTAATATTTGATACATTTTAAGGAATGCTTCTGTAGTGAGAACAATAGATTTCTTTTAGTTTTCATCAAAGTCTTCAGCTTTACTTCGGAGAATATATGCCTCATCTCTATACTTTTCAAGTTGCTAGAGTTTCTGCTATTAATACATGTTTTCACTCAAAAATACCTCAATCTACATTTTAAAAGTGTTGTCTTTCGATTTCAGAGTGATATTAATTCTGCTTTTATTAATTAATTTCTAAATATTGATCTTCTCTAGATATTTTGGGTTTTTTAATTGTTAATTTGCTAACTCAAACAGATTTGTATTGCAAGTTAAGCTTAATAATCTTTTATTAAAAGACTATTCATTTTTCAAATTAACATTATCGCTTATTTGTCGAATTTCACTAATAATAGTCTTAATGCTACCGTTACCAGTCAGATTTGGTCGAATAGTTTGTTCAAATATTTTCATGATAAATTTGTAAGAATTAAAATCTTGATTTCTCAAATTAACTGAAGTCATATTGTTATTTAACACAACTTCTTTAATTGATTGAATTTTATCTTTGAATAAATAAAGTTTTTCAAGGAGCTCATAACGTTGATGAATTGTAATTAGTGAAAATATAATCGCTATCGGTCCCTTATTAAGAAATTTAACTTAGTTATAGTTTTAAAATATATTTTTTACTGGCAGTCCCATGCAAACGTTTAAAATTTATTGTTTGTCGAAGCGAATGTTTAACTTCGATAGAACTTAATCTACAGTTCTAAATTTAGCTTCATATTCTTGACAGCTAATCTTCAATCCAGCCTGCCGCTGTTTAATCCGATCAGAAAGCTTGAGGACTTCCTTTAAATTTTCGATTTCATCGACGAATTCATTGTCTCTTGCAAGTAAATGAATCAAAGTTTAGCTAATTTCGTTATAAAAAGCAAGTCTATTATTATATTTCACAATTAGCAGAAAATCTGATTTTCTATGGTCTTCGCCGCATGACTTTGCAATATGGTCGATTTATTTCGGTGAAAACTGATGGAAATCAAAATATGAGTACTCGTCTATTGAAATTTATAGCCTATCTAGTCCTTTAAGCAAGTTAGTGATATATGATTTAATACGGTTGGATTGCTCTCCCATTTTTTACAAAATTATACTATATTGCGTTGTTTTAGGATCCACATTTTTAAAATAGAAATTGTAATGACAAAGATTTAATCCAATAACATCAAACTCAGGGAAGGAATCTAGAGATTTTGCTTAATTTACTTTGCATGTTTTCAGCTTAGAAATAGTATCTAACACATTAGCTTTTTTTGTTATCACTATATCAACAGGCTGAATGTCAAACTTATTTTTTATAACATCAATCAAGTCGCATACCAATTTCAGTCTTTAAATCTTTTATGAAATGTATTATTTTTGCTGTTTTATTTGATTATATGAGTTTTCTGAAATAAGCCTACTCAATCTTTCTTGATCTTTTTACAAATTGGGTAAAATTTCTTCAATCTAATTAAAGTTAAAATTTTTATTCTTAATATCATTACAAATGGACGTAATAGCAATTTCAACCTTTGATTTTTTATCACTCTTTTATTTACTTTTAAGAATGTTTAACAAAATTTTGAGGTATAACTTTTCTTTGCTTTTAATGTATCCTCTGATGAATTTTTCACTAAGGTCGAGGTTTTAAGACATGATCAAAATATGCATCCTTTATTTTTAATCATCCTTCAACTTCGTTTCAGATTAAATCATAGTCTTCAAGATATCCAAGAATTAATTAAAATTGAGACCTTAGCCAAATGCTTTCTTCTTAAGTGCTATCAATTTCTCTAATATTTTTTAGTTTATGTGCGAGCAAAACTGATAGTTATGGTTCCAATTGTCATTAAAAATATCATGAGAGCTATGAGAGCTGTAGAAATGATTAATCACTGGCATTAATATTTTCATATCGAAATGCTATTAAAAAGCTTCATCTTAAAATAATTGTTGTACGACTCCAGTATTGATAGAATTTAATGCTTCTTACCTTTTTAAATCAGAAATAATCTTTTTTACATAGAAGTTTATTACATCATCTATATTCTTGTTTTGTTTAATACTCTCTATAATAATGAACTCATTAATTTTTTTGTAAATTCCATCGATCTTCGCATTCATAATTTGTTTCAAGAGCAGTTATAATTATCTAAGCTGGTTCTCCTTAAAAAAATAATAAGAACTTTATTTTTTGATGAAAATAAGACTTATAATTTGAATAATTGGAGAGTTTTTATTGTCTCGAAAGGATTGAACTTGAACAGAATTCTTTTTGATCCATTCTTCAATCTGTTAAATAATACGTTGAGGAAACTGTTTACCTCCTACGTCTTTGGTCAACTTAATTAGCATTGGTAACACAACTAACAAATTATTGATATTCTGTGCTTCAATATTATCTATTCTAAATTTTTGATCTGATAAAATATCGATTAAGAATTCAATACTCAATATTAAGTTTTTAGATTTTTCAACTTGCAGGTTTTATTGGTGGTTTTTAATACCAATAGCAATACATTAAGTTGCTTTTTTTGGAGTTGACCTAAAGTACTCGTAATAGTAGCAAGCTGCCATAATTTAGGCAGCAACTTAATCTTATGCGTTTTTTAGAAAAGGTCTCAAATATTCATCAACAAATTGAGCTTGTTCATATAGTGAGCCTAAAAAATGAGATTTATTAATTAACATTTTATGTAAGACCAGGAACCCTGAGTCATCCTGGTATTTATTTGCAATGTTGCTAAGCAATACTTGCAATAACTGAGAGTTCTACGACTCGCTTAGTATTTTTGTGCGACTGTTCTCAAGTATAATATCTAACATCAGCATAATAAAGTTAAATCTTTTGTCCAGTTCATTAAATTAAGTAAATGGTGTAATATAGTTCGTGAGATAGAGTTTACATGCTAGTCGATATACTTTGGCCTTCTATGTGCCCGCTGCTACTGATTTTATATTCCAGCCATCTATAATGCGAAGGACAAGACCAAAACAATAATCGAGGGAATTGTGCGAGCAAATTGTGTTAATCAATTATTCAGTGAGATTATAGCGATAGTCTTCTATTTTTCTGATTATTTCTATTTAACTTTATATACGCTTCCCTTGGGTTTCAGACAGCAATGAAAATATTAGAAGTTCTTCAAGTAAGGCAAGTTTGGATGACTGTAATGATACGAAATTGAAATGAAAACCTTTTTGTAACAGATGCGAAGTTAACTGCTTATCATCAAATGCTATTTCTTCCGATTGGAGCTTGCATTTGTTTTGTTCTGCTGAAATGCTGTACCGTCTAATCATAGAATTTATTGTCAGTTTGTAAATTCGATACTCACCTAGAAGGAACACTGTTTGGATCTATGGAGTCTTTGCTCCTTTATGAGAAGTAATCATATTAATAAATGGCTGACATCTTGTTGATTATGCCGATGTAATTTTGCCTACCATATGAAATATACGAGTAACAGGAGCTCCAGCTCCAATAATGATGACATCTTCTGCATGCTGGTAGTTCGGCTCAAGCTAATCTGAAGATGAACCTGAACGCTCCACATCGAATACTGCGAGTTTAAAATTAGTATAATGCTTTAGTTTTTCCATCTCCTTTTCAATGACCTTATATTCTAGCTTATCTTATGGATATTATTGAGCTGAACGAACTATAGTAGTGGCTTCTTCTTCGATAAACTTGTCTCTATCAGATTTTATTTTTATTTCCTATCCTTTCATCTTACTGCGAGCTGTCTTGAGAACTTCTTCCCTGAGCTGATGAGAAGCATCCTCGGCAGCGTCAAAAAATAAAGCAGTATCACTATTATTTATCTATTTTGAGTCCTAAGGCGTCAACTCTTTCCTCATCAAATTTTAATAAGTATTATGGATATTACAAGAGTTATTATAACATTTATTTCTTTTTATGGCCTTTATGTATAAGAGACAACAATCCTACCATGCTATTGTAAGCATAAACACAATTTTAGAATCTATCATCAAGTTAATACAATTAAACAATTTTCCTATATTTATACACTCAATTTTTATATTTACTATCTTTCAGCTGGTAGTGCACTAAATATTTAGAGTAGTTGCTGAATTGAGTATACTCATTTGGAAATTAATAATCTTAACGTTTTTGACACCAATGCAGAAAGAACTTTAATGCACAAAAATCAAGGATGGACTCTACCTGGGTAACATCACAACTGCGCAAGTACCTCCCTCTAACTGAAGGATGCCGAGTTTCTAGTGACAAACAAGTTCGCGTACGTAGTGAATTGCTCTGCCTAGGCTCCCAACTTCTACGAAGGGCAGGGAGTCAAATACCTGAAGTTCAAGCTTGTGAAGGACAAACCTCACAAGATGTGGGACGAGACTCTCAAGAAGCTGAAGAAGCTGGACAAATTTATTTAAACCTGCGAAGAGAATTCGATGTGCTGCTTAATCCACTCATATAATGGCGTAAACAGGAGCCTAGTAATGCTGGCCGCGTTCCTCATGCATCGTTACAGGTGGCGTTTAGGTAAGACCCTTGAGTTTATTCGTTCCAAATAAGTGTTTATTGGGCTCTCTGAACATTATATCGACCAGCTTTAAAAGTTATAGCAAATATTGACTGACATGCAACCTGATCTAAGCTCAGAGTGGCGCATTTAGTACAAATCAAGTGAGGAGTAACTTGTCTCGAAGACTTATCTCAACTCACAAGAAATGTAAATTAAAGAGCCTAGCAAAAGGGGAAAAGTAGTAAAGCGTATCAAGTGGCAAGATCTTGTAGAAAAATAGAAAAAGAAATAGCAAAGAGTATCCAAATAGCAAGAACCTCGCAAACTTCAGTCGTAACTAAATGTAGAGGATGTCGAAAATAATGAAGTGAAATAAATTTTTATCAAGAAGAAAGCAAAAAGTGAACAATAAGTTAGTAAAGATAAAGTTGGACTGAAGCGACCAAAGATTGTCGGAAACAAAAGTAAACCCGAAATTGCATTAAGAGAAACCGAACTTGTTAACAAGAAGTCGGTGGAGAAGGCCAAGCAACCCAAATAACAAGTCAAAGACCAACAATTATAGGGCATTGACGAAGATATCATAAACATGATCAAAAAGAACCTTAAATCCAAAAAGAAGATAGAGTCCAATGGTGGTGAGATCAATGAAAATGAGAACGAAGAGCGTGTGTATAATGTGACTATAAACAATTACATTAAACCCAACATAAACATTGTGGGGATGGTAGAGAAAAAGCCTAAGAAGCGGCCACAATCAGCATTCAAAAAGACAAGGCCGATGTGAGCTATATGCTTTTGGCTTTTTATGATTAAGTAAATTTTTGCAACTATAAACCAATAATCTTTTCATTTGGCAGCAGACTCGTATCTAGTATATTGTATAATAAGTGGTATCGATATATAATATTGTAATTTGCAACACGTAATGGAATATATCAAAAAGCAAGACGCCGTGTCTTGGGGCATTCTAGCAGCGATCGTAGTCGTTACATACATCTTCTTTAGCGATGGTTAGTTCTCCCTCCTGTTCACACTGGCTGGTACCGTACAAGCATTTGGCTTTGCTCTCATCGTGCTTAAAATTAGAAGATCTAGGTCAGTGAGCGGACTATCAAGAGAAACTTTCATCTGCTACGCAATTATATTTGCCATTCGCTCAATCATCTTCATCTTCTACAAAGTAAAAAGCTTATCATGTAGGGGTATTTGCCGTTCGATTCCACGGGAGATACTATATTCAAAATACAAGAAGTATTAGCTACTGCTTTCTGTGGATATATTTTATATGCGATATACAAGCCATTCCGCACCAGCTATAACCAAGATTTAGACGTTGTAAAGTGCTATTATCTAATCATATTCGCAGCAGTTATGGCTGCTATTTTCCACTCGAATCTAAACCGCACAATAGTAGCTGATTATGGATGGGCATTCACTCAGTATCTAGAAACCGTAGCTATTCTGAGCCAGTTTGTGCTCTTTACTAAGAAAGTATTTATTTTATAATTCAGAGCGGATAAATCGAAACATATACGTCTCATTTCGTAGCATCTCAAGCCATCTCGCGTATCCTATCTATAATTTTCTGGATATTCACGTATGCTGAGCTCAACTAACTCAACCGAGAGAAATCAACCTCGATTCTGCCTTAATACGTAGGATACTGGTTCATGTTTTCCCAGATCATCCACCTGTTCATCATGGCAGACTTTATGTACTACTGGGTCAGAGCAATCCGCAGAGGAGAGGGAGTTATGCTACCCACTTATGTTTGATCCATGTCAATTATATTTACAATTTAGTATACCATAATTAGCAAGCTAAACTAAACTAAATAATTGATCAAGTCAACAAGCATATACACATATTATTAAATAAGCAAATCATTTTATCTGCTGATGCAGTTGACCAGCGAGATCAGAATACTTTTTGAACACCTCACTTAGTTGTAAAAGCATACTTCTAGATTGGTTGTATATTCCTTCCAGACTGCTCTCCAATATCTCTATCTAAACATCTCTTTATTTCAAAATTTATTCGTTTTTGTCCTTCTCATTTGCTTTTGACAGAACATTAAAAAGTTGACTTTTGGTCAACTTGCTAGAGTTGCTGTATTTTGATTTTGTGGATCTCCCGCTGAAATTAATGGAGTTGTTTTAGAATTTTGAGAAGAAGAACCCGCTTCCCTCCATTTTGCTGCTAGGAGAATTGCAAGTAAAGTCACTCAGCTTTCGTCCTGATTTTTGCATCAATAATAATACAATTATTTAAGCATCCAATTATAAAAGTAAAATTCAAATAATAAAATCTAGGTTTTGATTGTTTTCGTATTTTTTTATAGCTTTGGCCTTGGCATTCGTCTTTTAGCCCTTTCGAACCATCGTTAAAAACAAATTCATCATGTCTTTCAACAATATTCGATCAGAGGAAGGCTCACAATCTGTCTTTCCATAAGTCACATTTTTAATGTCTGACATTTTGATTATGAAATCTAAAACATTCTTAGTCATAGTAATCGTTTCTTGAATATTTCTTGAAACGGCCATAAGGCTCATAGTTCCCGACGTGAGAGCATCGAGGAGCATGATACACAAACCTTCTTTATTACCAATATCGAAATTGAATCTTTCGACTCTAGCTTGTTTAAAAAACTGTCTAATTTTTATTTTAAACATGTTTTGATTCAAGAAATGAGGGATGAATAGATAATATCTCTCGACTAAGCTGTTCGGATTGTTTGCATTTGCCTAGCTTGAGCTTGTATCAACTGAAAATGTATCAAGCTTTTCGTCTTCCTTTTAAACTAAGTACATATTTTTTTCAGGAAAATAAGAACCACCCATCAGAGCATCAAACGCATAATAGGATGAAGTGTAATTGTTAATATATGGATCTATATCCAGCACCCAAATTTTATTTCTCTTTTGGTTGCTAGTTTCAGTTCTACTTTCAATTTTGGATGTGCTACCAGGCTCTGCAGAATCCATTACCACTAAAAAATCAATAGTGAAATATCCGAAAATGTTTCTAATTTTAAAGGAATCGCAGATTTGCCTTATTACTGTTACAGCTTCCTTAGTTTATATTGATCGCTGTGGAAAAGTGCACGCATAGCTTCGGTATGGGGACCCCATTATTTTATCGTAACTTGTGAAAATCTAAAATTCTCCTAATGGGTCCACGCAGAAGGAAAATGATGGGTAAGCGAATGTTTACTTGTTAGTAATATTTGGTTTGGCTTAAATGACTCCTCCCTTCTTTATGAAGCGACCCATAAATTAACTATAACTACGGTACACTGTAGGTGTCGCTATTACTAATCTCTGGGGTAAATTATCGCGAAGATAGTCTCTCACTCTTATTGTTAGCTATTGATTTTGTGGTTCAGAAATTAGATCTCCGATATCAGTGGTGAAAAATTACTGATTGTTACCGTAGTCAACTAAATCAAATTTAAATTACTTTTGCCGACAATACTTTGGACAGTTTTCGATTTTCCAATGTCTAAGTAGGCAATACCTCTTCCTCCGAACTAATCATCTATTTTTAAGACCCAAGTTTTGACATCTGGGTTCTTGATGATAAGGACAGAAAAAGTATTCAAAAATTCACCATAGTCGTACATTTACATTGCTGAGGGAAGACAGGGGATCGATAGATTTTTCACAAAATTCAAAGTTTGAGATCGTGTAGTGAAGGGTTTCATTTTCTGAGGAGCCCCTGAGAACATGTAGCACTTCAGAAAATCGCAAATTTTTATTAATTAGTTCGAAGGATAGCCTGGAAACAAGAGAGTAGGAAGATCTTATGTTATAATCTTTAGCTGTTTTAAAGTTTTAGAACTGTAATATAATAACTTTGAAACTGAAAAGTGTTGTGGAAATCGAGATGCATTAGATGGACTAAAGAATAATAAGCGATCCTCATATTTTTGAATACCTGCTAATTCCAACATTTTATAATAATAGTTAATTAGCTAAGAGGGAAGTTCCGTAGATGATACATAAATTAAAATTACATTATCGTCTTTTAGTCGAAAGATTCTAGAAAGTTGTACGTTTTCCCTTTCTGCGAAATTTTCAATACTAAGCCTTTTCTCCTCATCCATTTACATTGAATTCATGTGTATTTCTATTCTTTTCTTTTTGTTTATTTGTTTCCACTCCTGCTGAAGCTGCTCTTGTCTTTGTTAAAACTACTAGATTATTTTTGTGTTTCTTTCGTGAATTCTTCGTTCTAAATTAAGTTTCACTAAGTTTTTTCTAAAAAATCTTTGAATTATTTTAGTCTTCTATTTAAGTAGAATATATTTTTGTCGTGTTACATGCATTTTATATGTAGCTTGTATTTTTATTATTGCAGCTTCTTTTCCTTTCTTGCCGCTATACTTAGATGCAGGGACAAGTAAACCTTTTATTTTTCCAGTGTCATCAACTAAGCAATCAACCAGTTATGATTTTTTTATTTCATCTTTAAAACAAAGATAGGCTAATTTCTTTCCATCAAATCTCGCAAAATTGATATTTTTTTCGAGAAGCATTTACTCTAGTCTGCCAATTTAAAGTTTTATTCTGCCGAATATAGACTAGTAAATGCGAGCATAGGATGCATACTATGGTCCTTCGCAAGCAGTTTTGCCGTGAATAATCATAAACTCATGCTTAGAATATTTATCCACCATATCGTTATACTCTAGTTCGTTTGGAGGCCGCAATAAATCGTTAGCTTCTTCGATTACTGCTGAAGAGTTTAAATCAACGTATTTTAACTTCTTTTTCTGTGAAGAAAAATGACGTCGGTGGTGATTCGAGTTCGATGAAATCTTCTAACGAGGCTGTTGTTTTTATAGTCTTTAAGCTTCTTATTTTATTTTTAAAAACTAAGCAGGCATATTAAATTGTGAGTCTAGTCCCTCCACTAAACTGTACTCAGGCTTATAACTTTTTTCATGATTGCTGTGTATCTTCATGGGTCTATTTTGAATAGAGAGGGAAAAACTATTATCGACCTTAGTAGATTCCTCACTGCCTCGTTTAGTTGAGGGCTGTTTGTGCAATTTTCTATATTTTATATACCCTCCAAGCGACACATCGAGATCATATTTTTCTTGTTTGTGGATACTAGGCAGCTTCGATTTCTGTATTATTGTCAATTTACATATTCGCTGATTTTCTTATCTACATTTTGATCATTCTTCGAGAGCGAGTAAGCAACATTCTTGATATAATCTCTCATGTTATGGTTGCCAAAATCTATATGAAGGGATGTATACTATATGGGTCTGCTGATAGAGCTGAGGCCTATTGCTTGAGCTTGTTAAGCTGAAGTCGCGCTTCTTTTATATTTTAGTAAAGTTCGTTTCCTTGGTCAGGCACCTGCATTTCTTATAACCGCAAGATAATAATTTTAATCCAGCATATTATAACTGTGTTCCAGTCTATAGCGTGCTCAACTTATTTTTTATGCAAGGTTTTTGTTATCCGTTTTTAGTTATAATGTGATGATTATAAGAAACAAGTCTGCACCTAAACTGACCACTTCACTTGTTAAATAAAAAGTTAAATAAACCATCAGAATAGCTATGGGAAGGAGTCCGCAAAAGGAGAAGCGAGTTAGTGTGTAAAATAATCGTACTCATCGTTCATCCAGCACTCGGTCATTACAAATGTTTAATAGGAAGATCTCAGCTATACCAAACGATAGAAAAAGAGGTCTATAGATAAGCACAGAAGATATCATGAAGAAAATAAATATAGCATAAATGAGGTCAGATTTGTCAGATATCACCAATAAATCATAAGCGATCGAGTACAAATGGTGGCACTGCAATGGATTCCAACTAAAAACTGAAAGTAAAAGCGTAAAGAGAGCAGAGAGATCCATTTTACTACAGTACTTCGCAATTCAAGCATTTTCAAAGTAGAGTAGTGTCATTGTTGCTATTGAAGGTATTAAAATTGTCATAAATTAGACGAAGTACTTCACATGGGTCAACTATAACTCTCTACATACTTAATCAACGGAAGAAATAAAACTTATGAACAGCTCAACTCGAAATTGGAGCATATTGATTTGAAAGGGAAGGAATTGACTGAAATGTTAGTCATCAAGCATAAAGATGTTGCGGATTTGAAATCAGAAAAATCAATTGGTTCTGGCATTAAATCTCACCCAAAAATAGAGCAGATTTTACAAAATTATCTTAACTCATCTGAGCTTTATGCAAAAATTACTAAAGAGCATTAAGATATTTAATATATTTTGCTGTTCAGCCTTGCAAATCGAACGAACAACAAAGCGTCAATGATAATGAAATAAGTGAAGGCCCATTTAAATGCAAAACAATAAGAGAGCGCTAGAAAATTTCAAGCGAAGGGTATCGCTGGAAAGAATATCAACTTAGCAGAACATATGCTTACGAAATATAAAAAAAATTGAGACCTCTCAATATTCAATTTTCGGCCAATCACTTGCAATTGTTTTTTTTTCATACCTCAATAATAATCTTATACAAAGATATTAAATAATAGATGATCAAACCTATGCACCTGCTCGCAATTATAGTTGTGCTCTCAGGGATTAATGCTCAAAAATATCGTAAAATTGTTCATACTACTGATCCTGATGCTAAGTGCCTTGATGGCACTCCTCCTGCCCTCTATGTACACGAGGGTTCTGAAAAAGATAAATTCTTGATTTTCCTGTAAGGAGGAGGATTTTGTCAAGGAGAAACCCAAGCGGACACCCTTGAGCAATGCTACCAAAGAAGTAAGACTATGCTAGGCAGCTCTAATTTATGGCCGAGTTAGTTGGAAGGCCAGGGCTATCTCTCAACTAATCCAGCAGAGAGCAACTTTGCGAACTGGACAAAGTTCATATTTGCATACTGTGATGGGGCTCTTCATCAGGGTTACAGAACATAGCCCATAAAATACAAAAACACCTCGCTTTACTTCAAGGGTGAGAAGATAATATACGCTCAGCTTCAGTACATCGAGAACAACTATAAGATCAGCAAGGCGACCAAAGTAGTCTGGACAGGAGGGTCTGCAGGGGCTGTCGGCGCCTATCTGTGGTCGGGATTTCTTAGAAAATTCATGCAAAAGGATCAGAAGCTATATATAATTGTCGACTCAGGAATATTCTTAGATATGCCTGGACATGGAACTCAGAACCATCACTTGGCGACTGAACTAAAAAATCTATACAAGCTTACAAATGTCTAGAAACCAACACCATTATAGGTCTGCAACGTATTTTACCCAGGCAATGAGTGGAAATGTTTTTTGATTCAGTACAATTACCAGTTTTTATTGGGAAACTTCCTGTTCATAAACTCACAATATGACTCATGGGCAATCCCCAACATTCTCAAAATAAAGTGTTTGTAGAATTCCTCGACAGGCTCAGGAGCTAGCTTAGCAAAATGCAATAAAGCTGAGATGGACTCAATATAGAACTACAGAAAGACATATCAGCTGGTGGTATTCGACTTGCTGCAGATCACAAACAAGAACAGCTGCTGGAGCATTGCATGTGCTAACCATGTCTATGCTTGTCTGAGAGCCACATACGAATCCAATTATCAGCGCATCCCCGAAATTAATGGAGCTTCAGTCAGAGATACTGTAGAGGCATTTGCTATCAAGGAGCAGGAAAGAATTTCGACTATGGATTTGCAATCTTGGCCCAGTAATCATCCATGCGCTATATGATTTTGTAGGCTTAAATTAATGTATACTTTAAATTAAGTTTTATTCTCGATAAATTTTATATTTAAAGACTACTTTTAATCATGGTTTCTTGCCTTCCGCAGCATAGAATAGTCCAGCTGCGACCACTGAGAGCAAAACTCTGATTCTGTGCCTCAATACCCAATCGCTAAATTTAGATGCTAATCCTTTAGTTGGTGGTCTTGAGTCAGCCTTTTCTTTATCTTTTTGGAGGCTATTATTGATACCCATGATGGCCAAAAAGGTAAAAGGTATAATGGCGAAAGCAGCTACACTTCCATAAATCCAGAGAGGCTCCTTTGTTAACCTGTATGCGTTCAGTCCAAAAATAGTAGAAAGTGTAGCAAGGGCAGCCATCGGAACTTTGCTAGAGTTGTACATTGAAGACCAATGAGCTAGCTGACTTTTCTCAGTATCGTGGGAATCGCGGACTTGTGGATCTATAAAGGCAACATATGATCCAGCGCCAGCAAACAGCAGAGAGGTAATTCTGGGTAGTTGCAGCTGCAGCCTTACTTCATCAAAATTCGACATGATTTTTCAAATCTTTTCAATATATTATATTGTTACACTAAAATAATATCATTTTAATTTTGCGTTGTATTAAGAAACTGAGATAAAGAATCGAATTTTTTAGAGACTCGATTTTTCAGAATATAAAAAAATAATTTATCAATTAATACAACATATATACACTAACTTTTGAGCATAATCGAGATGTCAAACATTTTCAATGAACAGAACCAAATGATAATCAGATTTCCATAATAAATCGCTGATCTCCTAAACTAGTACTTCGAAAAGGGAGGTGATGAGCCTGAAGTCACAATCGAAGCTGAGAAAAGATAAGAGGAGCACCCGCGCATTTCACTGCAAGTAGGAATTAATGGAGACACATTTAAAGCCACAGTAGTTCAACTTCCTACCATCAGCTCTACCTTCAAGACAATCGACCGCGTAAACTTCTTTAAGAGCAATGATATTTCGGAAATGATTGTTGTACATGAGAGTCCATACGACTAAATCAACGAGTTCGATGCTGAAAAAGTCATGTATAACGCAGGTGGTAAAGAGAAAGTTAAAAAGTATTTAGCTTAATCAGGCATCACTGATGCGACTACAAATATAAGACAACGATTTTTCAGGAAAAAGCCAAATATAGATCACAAACTCGTGTAATAAGTAGATGCTGATTTAGATCTCATTAAGAGTTAGTTCACTAAGCAAGATGATAAAACAGATAAAAACAAGAAAAAAAAGTCAACCGTCAGCGAATGAATATATATACTATTTCTTTATATACAAATATAAACATCAATGCATTTCATGCTCTATTACTTTTCCGTATCATTTAATGATTTAGTTCTACGACTATTCCTGAATTTCCTTCATCTATTTTATTTATGAACTTGGATCCAATTGTTTGTCTTTACCGCCTTTCTTCTTCATTTTTTTATTCACATTGACAATCTGCTTGTATTTATTCTGCGTTTAATTATGAGTACTTTGATTTGACTTTTGCTTTTTCTTGGAAAAGCTTGCTTAATGAAGTTGAAATCAGTGCCATACTTCTCAAGCATTTCATAGAACAGATCTTATTCCTCCTGCGACCAACACTTAGACTGATCGCTTTTAGAAGACTTCGAATCGAATTCATAGCTGTTTTATAATGAGTTTGTTTCACTTTTGTGATTATTTTTCCGAATATGCTTCTTCTTCTTGAAGGTGATCTCATCAATTAACTCGCCGATAGTCCCCTCTTCCTTCTTCATTTGCATTGATTTATCTTCCACTTCTGCATTTTAGCTCAGAGAATGATTGTGATTGGACTAACTGCTAAGTACACTGAGTAGTTATTTGCACTAGCTCAGCATACTATCAATGCATTATGATTTAGAGATGCTCTCACACGGACTGCCATCACATTCGAGGTTGTTATTACTCCATCGATTGAGACTGTTGTCTTTAGGACAGCTTTATGGGATCATCAGCGGCAGTGTCTAGCTTAAAGTGTACAGGATCATTAATAAAATGGAATCATCGATTATTTTCACAATTAACAATTGCTATTCTTTTATATTATATTGTAAGAAAATAACATACTACACAAATTATAAATGTAAGATAATATCATTTCGATGGTGATCTTCCAGTTTATTATATACACTCCAATTAAATGATGCATTGTAATAAT
>APMI01037918.1_pt1 | contig 16155 bp, 12 predicted proteins | sample 667938 | NCBI WGS metagenome assembly APMI01 (sample SAMN01084076, study PRJNA167559) | wastewater metagenome | biome: Wastewater | place: Denmark: Ejby Moelle, Odense | collected 2011-11-28 | reverse complement strand
ACAGGTTGCGCGTTATCTTCTATTGCTAGGCCTAGCTTATCATCAGATTTATTTATAAAAGAATGATATTATTGTAATATTATTAAAGTATTTATATATCATATTGTATTCAATGTATATTTTTAAGACGTTTATTACTGCATCTTGAAGTATGGCTTTATAAGAATAGTATAGTACAGTTACAATCTATTTATAATTTGATTTTACAATTAAACAAATGATCGTAAACTCGAGCTTTTTTAAAAAATAATTTGATGTCAGCAAGGCAGAGCTCATCGGATAAGGAAACTTCGCACAGGTTCATGTATTGCTAGTCAGGTGTATCGGGTTTTCGACGCTGATCTTCAAAACTATTTAGCCATTCGAAGGGTCGATCGTGATCTCGGAGAGAGTGAGGACATTGAAAAATAAAAGACAATTAATGAATAACTGAGACGAGTCTAAAACGAACACATATTGAAAATATTCGATATTATAGAAAGCGAGACTTGTATCTGGTACATCACATAATACTGCGAGGGAGGGTCACTATGGTAACAAATATTTAATGCAGGGATGCGCTTAATAATTGTACGGATAACAAAATGAACGAAAAAGATTCATTGTAGGTTGTTTATCAAATCAGTAAAGGTGTGAAATAGTTGCATAATCATCGAATTACTCACAGAGATCTGAAACCAGAGAATATTTTACTTAAGACAAAGTACGTAAGTAACAAACCAATACCTACTATCAAGATAGCTGATTTTGGGCTCAGCACTAAAAAAATTATAATGGAAACTATTGCTGGTACTAAATAGTATATTGCCCCTGAACAAGCAAGATTTCATAATTATACGAATGCGGTTGATGTTTGGTCTTTAGGTATCATATTCGATTAAATCTTACATGGATCGCCATTCTATGTTGGAGATAATAATAAGGAAGTATTTCAGAAAATATTGAAAAATCCGTATAAAGTTCGAGATGAGACTTTGAGACCCTCTATTCAATAATTTTTAGTGTCAGTTTTAAAGAAGAAAGCCTATGAAAGACCTATAATAGCAGTTATCTGTCAAAATATCGAAAAAATACTTGAGTAAATTAAGAGATAAAGATAAAAGAAGTAAGCCTAAGAAGTAGTAGTTCCATAAAAAATGTAAAAACCTACATTCGAAAAGAAATTACGAACACTTCAAACGATGCATGAGTAAGTAAAATCTCCTTTATTATACTTAAACTCAGATCAAAGCGCAAAATAGTTGAATATATCTTTGAAAGACGTTGTTGAAGAGAACAAATTCGATAACAAATCTGATAATAAATCATCTACGAAAAGAGATTAAAGAAAGGCTAAAACTCCTTTTAAGAGACAAAATGGTCGACCTGAACTTTTTAAACCTGGAGATTAGGTTGCGTAAGTACCTTCAGCTGGGTTAAATCATCTTCATAGAAATCCAAAAACCGCGACAAATAGAAAATAAATATAAAATCGAATTATTAACAGATAAATCGTACAAACACAATAAAACCCATTACGATCTGAACCAAGTGAAGCAACGTTATTGGATAAAAATGTGGAAAAAATTGAGAAAACAGCTGAAAAAACAATGTAGAATAAATCAGTTGTTATTGAGAGAAATTATGATCGCCCTTTACAAAAATCAGTAGCAATATAGAAATCAGTTACACTTTAGAAGCCAACAGAACGTTCGAATTAGCGATTATTATAAAGACCTGAAAGTTCTGAGGCAGACAAAATACAAATATATCGAGTCGATAAACGCAAAATCCAAAGTTTACCATCAAAAGGTCTTTAACTCGCACCAAACGTTGTTGATATTAAGGACTACATGGATAGCATGATGAAGCTGAAAAGTTAATTAGCCCAAAGCAGTATCGTGACTAATAAAGATCGCTAATTTATTCCAAATGCGCAGTTGACTATCACATAATTGCCTGAGAAATTTGCAGGTGAGGAAGTGCTGAAAAGATTTAAGAAAAGCTACGATTTCTTAAATTATGTAAACTATAAGCCTGACTATTAAATGAAGTTGTACATTGGAAAAAATACATTAAATTAGCAAAAAAGCAAAGCCTAAGCTTAAATGCTTGAACAGAAATAGAAAATTAAGAAAAGTTTTCTAGCTCAAGTATAAAAATTCGTGGACTACTATGTGCACAAAGTACTAAAGTGAAAAAAAGACTTATCATTAATTGATCATAAATTACTCTATTTCAAAAAATACACAAAAATTATTAGTAATAATCATAAGCATAGTTATCAAATATCAATATTGACGAGTAAAACCGGGAGGTCCTGCTTGGGGTCCGGCTCCTGGGTAATAATTGCTCGGATTTGGATCTCTTTGCATGTAAGGAGTGCCGTTAATGTTTACTAGTCTATAATCGTGCACGTGACCATAAGGATCAACATAAACTGCTCTTGTTCTTGAAATACTGTATACGAACAGCCATAAGAAAATGGAGAATATTAATGCATTTTTTGCTGTCTTTTTTAAACTACGGGAGACATCTTCCTCAAAATTTTCCTGGTCTCTTCTCATTTCATCATATGCTCTGGATCTTTTTTGCATTCTTTCTCTTTCAGCTTGTTCATACTGCTGTCTAAATCGACTGTAAGCTTAATATGGATTTTAATAATGGCTATTTCTGCTTTACCATTGGGCTTTTTGCCACTGTGTGTTTTGCCATTGATTATTATTGCGCCATGGATCATTAGTATCATTGTAGTAGAATGAGCCTTGACCTTGGTTTCTGAAATTACGATATTGATCCTGGTAAGGACTGCTCTGCTGCTGTTGCTGGTTATAATACCCTTGATTGCCATAATTTCTGGCACTTTCGTAGTTCTTTCTTGCGCTACTGTCAGACAGCACACTGTACGCTTCGTTAATCTACTTAAATCTGGTCTCGTTGCCTTTGTTGTGGTCAGGGTGATACTTCATTGCCAGTTTGTAATAGGCGGACTTTATCTGTGCTTCAGTCGCTGATTTCTCAACACCTAATGTCTTATAGTAGTCTTTGTTTGTATCGAAGTTTGTTGAGAAGGAAGCGGTCAGTTTGTATACCCATGCGGTCTTTTTGCTAAAATTTTTAATCAACATATAATATTATAACAAAATTTCTGTTCAAAGTAGAAAAACAGGAGCTACAATAGATATAAGCACTAATTTATTTAGTAATTGACAATCAAGACAGTAGAAATGCAGTCAAGTAAATTGATTTCCATTTCTTCCATACTTTAATGATTAATTTGGTTAAAATCAATCAATACTTGTATATCTTCAACCCGTCAAGCACACTGGCCTTAACAAAATCACACCTAATATTGTGATACTCCAGCAAAACGAATGCGAATATAGACTGGCAATCGTTCTGAAACTGGAAATAATATATAGTTTGTATTTTGTTGTCGGCGGTTACTTCATCTGCCAGAGCGACCGTGTAATTGCAGTTGAATAATTATTTAAATCTGAGACCTAATAAAGATATTGCCTGAGTGAAATGCTTTGAACTGTTTAGCTAAAATTGAGAGGTAATACCTAATACGATTAAGTTTCTTTTTTGATGATCGACTGAATTTTTAGCTAATTTGTTTATAAAATCGTGTTTCTTTTAATGGGTCATGTAAAATACTTTTCGAACTGACTCTTTTGGCAATTTTTAATATATATTTTAGTATATTTTGTAAGCATATTTTCCGTCATTTAGCTCTTTTCTAAACAATTCCATAAAGCCTTTAGTAATTCCAGTCGGAGAAACAATCACTAATGAGTGATGATAGTCAATTTCTTTCTATGATCCAGGTTGAAACCCATATATTTTTTGTGAAGTTACTTGTTGGATCTTTTATGGTAGCAAATAATCATTTGGATTTTATTATAGCTTTGGTTTATTTATCGGAGACATTTTCTCTATTTCATAATATTCACTAATTTTTTATTTTTTTTCATTAGATGCTATTTTCTAGTCTTTTTCTTGTTCATGCCAAACAACCTACAATAGTTACTCGCATAAAATAGGATAATGACGCCTGACCATGCTATTTTACCGCTTTTTGTTATAATACTTAAACTTAGTTAGAATTTAGTTCGTAATATCAGTTCCAAAAAGCACATTCTCGTATTTTATTTTCATTTTAACCTTCATATTCATGGATTAATTACTCGGATAATCACCAAAAAAACTATAGATCGATTTTGTTGAATTGTCGCTGTTAAGACTTTTAGTCTCTATATAAAACAGTTCGGGGTATGATTTTTTCAATAATAAATCAATTCTAATTACATAAAGTCCCTTTAAATTGTCTATATTACAACCAGCGTCAATATTTTTCAAGGGATTATCTAAGACAGGAACATATTCGATGAAAAATTAAATATCAGTTAAGTTAATTTTTGGAAAGATACAGGAATCGATATACTTTTTAAGAAGTTTATGAACACTTTCTCTATGCTACTTAGTTAGCATTCCTAATTTTATACCTTACACTTAATATTTAATATTATGCATTGATTACATAGATTAAAATTTTTGATTTAAAAGTTATCGCTTAATAATGTTTTAATTGCCGGTTGAATTGACATCAAGATGAATTGAAGATGATTCTTTGATCTAATTGAGTCCAATGTAAATGTAACTGTTACCATAATTAAGAGCCCGACAGAGTATTTCTTCCATTGAGTTTCTGTCTTCGTTGGCTTCGATCTTCTTCCAGTTTGATGACGAAATTGTATAGCTTCGATAGGCTCCTGTTGACCTCTTGAAGCCTAACTCCTAATTAATCTGCTGCTTGAAATAGAAGTGAGAGATACAAGCCCAACATTGCTGTGACTGCATGCTGGAGCTGGATATCAATGGAAAGCAGATTTAATTATCCTGTTTGTTCTAATTTTGCTTAAAGTCATCCTCTGATGGATTCAAAGTCAGCTAGATGAAGTACTTATTGATAAAGTTTATTTATGACAGGCGCTCTTAAGTCTAAAGTAAACCTAATAAATTTTGTTTCTTATCTTTTTATTTACTCTGTTTATATTTAATGATTTAATTATACAAATCTAAGTTATCCTTTACGATATGGTTTAAATATGACTCTTTTGCATAGTTTTCGTGCTTTTCGTTTAGAGATATGTTTTTTTAACACTTTTACAATATTTTTTACTGCTGCACAATTCTTAATTTAGCAGTCACATGAGGCCACAATATGAAAATTTTGTTTAGCACATGCTGCCATACAGCGAGTTGTTTGTTAGGTAAAAAACTTGACTAAATTTTGTTGACAATTTCACCAATTATTTTAGCTGAGTACTCCTGCATTTCAGTATGAAGCAACATCATCTGCTTCATCAATCTGTTAGTTTACTCATCGTAGCAGTCAATATGATCCTTATTTTGTGCATTTGATATTTTTTATGAGAGCTTATGAGTTTTTGTGTCGATGACTGAAAAGTAGTATTTTTCAGATTTGAAGCAATGGTAAATCATAGATTTGAATAGGTTTAGAAATTCTCGAAACAAAGTCTTCTGATTTTGAATCACATTTTCAGCACTCAACATAGTAACTTGGTTGAACATTTTTTCAAGAAGATTCTTGGTTGTTGATGCCTTAGTGATACATTTGCTTATAGTCTTATACATTTGATATTGGCTGGATGAAAACAAGCCCAACGAATGAACTTTATTTTTATAGCCTGTAGCATATTTTCTTGACCTTTTTCTAGTGAATTACTGTCCCCAATGATATTTTTATTTTTGTTAATTGTTTAATATAGCAAGCATACTTACAAAATGTTTTTTCCTTTGTTTCTTATTCAAAATTATAAAAATACTTTAATACTTTTAACTCCGCCATATTTTGAAATATAAATAAACGCTATTTTCAATAATAGCTAAAAGTATGAACTGTTGAATGGGTTTAAATATACTTTAAAGTATAAATTATTGAAGTAGAACCTATTTTTACTGATGATATAGTGATCTATAGCACTTTGACAAAATTGAGTTATGTTCTTTTACTATGTTTGTTTTTTATATTTTTCATTAGAGAAAGTTATGTTCAAACCAATTTAAGAGTTAATCATAGATAGGATACTTTCAATAAATTTATCATAACTGATCTTATGTAGTTTGTTTTATGGCTTAATGTTAGCATTAGCGAAAACTAATATTTCTCTTATGATACATCACTCATCATTGAAATAAAATGAAAAAACACTCTAAATTCTAAACATCAACTTTAAGGTTAAAGATCATGTGCAATAATTACAACAGCGTCAATAGTGGCAAGACAATCTCAACTTCCGACATCCAAGTGAGTCATACAGTCTACAGCTGATTCTCATTAAATACTATATGAGCATTATTTGTTATATTAAATAAGTTTATATAAGAATTATTTGAAATATCAAGACTCTGACAATATATTTATAAGCTGCATACTTTGTACTAAAAGTGCATCAGGACATGTAAAACTTTTCTTTTTTCTCTGAATATTCATCAATAAATTTAGCGATCATGGACTTACCTACTTGAATGCTTTCCTGAAGTTCTTCTAACAAAGAAATTGTCCATTTATCACACTTTTCAGTAGCTTTAGCTAGTCTGTTACGCAACATGTCAACCTATGCACTACGAGGGTTTGATTTTATTTTCTTTTGAAGGCTTTCGTATTAAATATTTAACTGGTCGATTTATAAACGAAGACTGTGTCTGCGGGCAAGCGCTTAATTGCAGCTGAATATATACTTGCATAGGTCCTATGATAAAAATATGTTATACCTAAAACTAACTTAGAATAGACATTGGCTCGAAAGAAGCTTACTTAGAGTCAGGCAAAATTTGCCCAATAGCTTTCATTTAAACAACTGAGTTTTCTACTACTTTCCTAAGCACATTTATAACTTTGATTAAGTCAGTTACTTCTCTTTGATGCTCCATTAAGCGAACATCATTGATGCTTGGCTTGATTATGTTAGTGTTTTGTTATTACTTTCCCTCGTTTCCAGTGATGTATTTTGAAACCAGTCCCTTACCGATATTGTACGCGTTTGAAGCTAATTATTTTATTTTTTATTCAGTCTTTATTTTAGAAAAGAATTAACCTTTCTTTTATGAGAACTTTATTTAATCTTCAAATAGGAAATTTCTCAATTATTAGCATGTGCGTAATTTTGGATGATTCAGTAAGCTTTTCAAATATTTTTATAACCCCTTAACTCTATTTTTTATTTGTTCCTGACCTTCCATGTTAACACTGGCCCAAATATTTTTCTCAGGCAATACAGGAATAATACAGCCTCCATAATTTTCGACCATTTGTTTCTGCATGTACTCGAAATCGCTGAATCGCCTAGAAACGCAGGTATCGAACTATACTTAATTTTTCTTCCTGCTTTTAACTTTATATAGCTTATAGCTTTTGATCACATTTTCAGTAACGAGCTACGGCCCTTCAATTACGATAATACGATTTTACAGAAATTTTTCATACTCCCTCCTTTTTTAAATCATGCCCGAATCCAAATCTAAAAGATTATCGGTGTTGTCGCCCGTTGTTGCGTACGTCGCATGTAAGTCCTCATGAGGTGACTATTACTTGGTTTATGAGGCGTCATCAAATTCGAGTGAGCTCTTCTTTAGCAAGATCTTTTCCTTTTAGTTTTTAGACATTATTTAATTTACATAATTGTGCAAAAATATAGTTATATTCTCTCGTGTTCAATTATACTAAACTTATTTTTTTCAAAAGTAGAATACTGTAAAGACGACTTATTAATAATTATTTTTTGAAGACAAATAAAAGACAGTATACTAGCATAAATAGTTTGTTAAATAAATTTATTACTAAAAATTAGGGTCAGATACTCAATAAAAAGGATAGAACTGCATCAGCCATAGAAACTTAGCTATTTCACGGAATTCTGGCGAACTCTCCTGGTTCTTCTAGTTTAAAATGTTTCCAAGTCAGCCAGCTTGCCGATTGTGTCTTTGAAGGACTAACAATCTTTTTGAGAAGCACTAAATATTATACGAATGAAAGTGCCTTGCTATTTGACCTATGAATTGAGTATTTTGCAGAGTGAGTTTTCCTTAAGTTCGGTGATCATTTGTTTTATTTTGAGAGTAGGTTGCTTGAAGTTTCTTCTGAACTGAATGTTCATCACGTATTCATAGCTTTAGCTGGACTCCCCGCGGGCTGAGCAAATGCATGCTAATTGCTCGTCGAGGTTGTCATCAGCCAGGAATAAATATTTGGGACTGAGCAGTTCGCTGGCTCTTAGTATTTCCTGCACAAGATTATCTTCCTAAAATTGGCGACCACTGCCGATTGTCCAGGCCTCCCTAGCCCTCGGAGTAAATTGTTTCATAGTAACAAACCAGTGAAACAAGTTCGGATAGGTCCGACTGTTAGGCATTTCTAAATGAGCAAAGAATTACATAACTAGGTATCGAAGATATGAAAGATCTTCGCATCGGCGATTCCAGGCAAGCAATCCCGAGAGAAGTAATTGCTTTTGTTTAGCCTCGACTCTAGTTCGATGAGTTTGGCCTTGTTTTCGGCAAAGTACTTCTTCATTCAAATATTATTATCATTATCAGATACTCGTTTTATATGAATATATAATAGTATTAATCCGCTAGGCTGCGTAAATTGCTAACTTTGCATCATCTTTATATTTCTTATTACTTGTTTAACATGAAAAATATTAATCCTTTACTTTAGAAGTCATACAAACATATATTTTAGTTTTTGTATTTTATGAAAAGTTACCAGTATTATCGATTTGGTGCTAGATCAAATTAATTAACTTCTGAGTTTTAGCCACTGCATTGCGAGTTTATTTATAATTTGATGGTGTTTGAGCAAATAGGTGATATTTATATTTCAACAATGTAAAAAACAGCAATAATAATTTTAATACTATTATTATTACTATTAAGACATAAGTAATAAATAGCAAATAACACGATGTATATCAGCTTCATTCAACTTTCACAGTTGAAGGTGGAGTAGATGTACGATGACCATCTAAAATATTTTTGAATAAATCAAAGGCTTCTTCTCTCTTGCTTTGAGGCACCATATGGGATGCTCCTTTGAAAGTCACGAACAGAATACCGTTGTATAATTGACTGAACCCTGAGTGCTGTCTTCCTGTGAACCAAGGAGTGCTAAGTTAGATTAAATATTGTACTAGATGTAGGATTAGGAGAGGTAGAGTTATTTTATTGCTTTTACTGTGTCATGGTATGGTACTACTCCGTCCCAATCTCCGTTGTAAAGCACGATCTGATACTTTTTATTGTCAAGTCTAGACAATAAAGTTCGATATGATTGCATTGAACCACCTAGATCAACTGTATAATGAAGATCTTCAGCCTAAGTTAACATTAAATATTACGCATGGCCCATTCCATTTTTGACCTGTAGTTTTAGAATGATAAGCAACATCATTGAGGTTGAAATAATTGAAAATACCATCGAAGTAAGCACAAGGAGCACCATTGAATCGATCTGGTACTTTAGTATTTCTAGTTTTCGATAAAGTTTTCATCAACATTGACTCTTGCGTTTCGAATTTTTTTGAAGTTTTCTTGACTTCTGAAGGCTCTGGCATAAATGAATCGTTGTAGAAGCAATAACCATATACATCTGAGTAAGACAGTATTTACTGTAGGGGTTGAGTTCGTCGATGTCTTCAGCAAGTCTAATTTAGAAATATCGGCAGCCTGCTGAAGTAGGGTCGTGTTGGCATGAACCGTAATAGTACGGAAGAGTATCAGGGTCAGCGAAGTTGTGATCGATCATGTATTCGGCTTGACTCTTATCCAAGTGATGATTTTGGAAATTCATGACACCATTGCCAACTAGAATACCCTTCAAGTTGATAGCATTGGCTCCTGAATTTTCATTAAACTTATCGATAAGCACAGCGAGATCAGGAATATACTTGCCAGCGTATGACTCACCAGCAATCCAGAAAGGATTCTTCAAGTACTCTGTATAATTCTTAAAGAAATCCAACAAAGCGTTCATGTTGTCATTAGCTGTGGTAATGTCATTGTGTTGGAATTTCGGATCGGTGTTAATCGAATATCCTACTCCAGCTGGGGATTCAAGGAATAGTAAGTTTGAAACGTTGTGCCATGAATAAGGATTGAAGGTTAGATTATCACCTTTGGAATATTTGACTCCATCTTGAAGATAATATGGACCGATTTATTGAAGGAAACCTGAGTAAATAGGGAATTACCTAACATAGAAGAGCAGCCGGGTCCTCCATTGAGCCAGAGAGTGACTGGATCATTATTATTTCTGCCTTTTATTGACTCCACAAAAACGTAATGGATAGATCTGTTAGCATTGCCGACATTGAGATAGCCAGAGTAGACTGAAGTGTTAAAGCTCTCAGGGTAACCCTAAATTATTATGCAAGTACAGGCACTCGTGGGATGATATCTTTATCAATAGCTGCGAAGACTGTGGTCAGAGCTAGGCATATGATAAGAATTTTCATCTAAGGATATTACATTATTATAATAATGTTGATAAATCTGATGTAGTTTATTCGGGTCGGTTGTTAAATTAAGTAATAAGACTAAATGGAAATAACATTTATTAGAAAAATATCATTAAGACATCACCACTTTCTTAAGCAGATCAAGTTCAGATTCAACCGTACTGATTGTGGTGACTGTTGCTGTTGGGCATTCAGTTTTGGCCCAGTTTGCATAGTGCTTAATTAGTTATTTGAGATCAGACAATTTCCGGACTACTTGGATGACATTGGTGAGAAAATTTTAGAATATTCTTTATGTCTCTCCATAGTTCTTCAATGTTTACAGTTACTCAACAAGCTTCTTTCGAGAATGGACCGATTTGGGAGTCTTCTATTTTTTCAATGCAATGTACATAAGACTGAGACATATTTTCTATTTACTACTAAACTGTTTGTACTGGTTATCCAAATGCACGCCATCGAGCATCCAAAACAGACTACGATGAATTGTCGAACCAGCCTTAATATAATTTTCGCCCAATTTGTTCTTCGTTATAAAATAGTTAAACAGAGACACTTGCAAAATCATGTATTGATACAAAGTAGGAGGGTTTAGTCTAAATTTTAGCTTTAGCACCATGTTTTGTTAAAGATCTATTAATTATTTTTTGGTTATTGAGTTTTCCATGGCTTACAGAAACGAGTTGATATTTGGATGATTTGATAGTTAAAGTTTGCTTGCTATGAATAATGCACATAGTCCAACACTTTGATACTTCGATCTCGTTATATGCACCATGCCAACATATTTGTCCGTGTAATGTATTGCATTATAAAGTGCATCCTTGGGGATTTATAATTAATATGCGAGTTGCATTAGCCAGCTACCTAAGACCACGCGCATAGATTTAGTAATATTCGAGACAGTATTGCGCCATTTTATGTTATATACGTTATTTTTGCTTTTGTTCAAGTCAGCGATATTTTCCCTCACAATTTAGTCTTATTCAGGATTATTTACAGATATTTTCTTCATTTTTTATGCACTGTGAGGCCGAGTTGAAAATGACGATGCTGTAGTCTCTAAAGAAAGCTTAGCATTATAGGATTGTTATCGATTTTTTGGGGGTATGGCTGTGATGTTCTTGGACACCTGTATAAACTGCTTTATTTGTTTAGACAGCGTTTATTAATTTATGAATTTCCAGTGGTGTGCATTTTTTAGCATGTTTTACTTCTCAGCACGTTTGTTTCTGAGAGTGACCTTCATGACTAATAATTTAAATCTTAAGATAATAACGTTAAATTTTTAATACAAAATTAGTTTTAAACAATGTTATCGATATTTAATGCAGTTGCACATTTATTGTACATTTTATTGAGAAGAGTGGTTAAAATACCTTTGTAAACTGTAATAAATAAGGTTTGAGTTTGTGGTGTGAGTAATTCCAATAAATGATTAAATAATGCAAAAGACTCACAATAACTTTTTTAGTACACATGTCGAAGGAAGAGCAACGGCAAATACTAAATTCAGAAAAACTTCACATCAAAGCTTTTAATCAGTTAATTTCGCATAGGAATATCACTCAGCAGACAAGAGACCAACTAATTCTCAATTTATGCCTCATAAAAGAATGACAACATCGTTTATTGGAAGTCGAGCAAGCCACATTGACACTCGTTATAGAAAGTCGTAAAATAAGAGACCATAATCGAAATCATTCCAGCGCAATAATGCATCTTTTATATATTTTAAGCAAAGAAGCAAAGAACAATTAATGATATAGTCAAAAGGAGGCAACTAAATCAAAAGTATGGATTGTCTAGACTCTGAGCTTGTTGACAAGATTGGTCTTATATAGTAGTAATATATTGAGAGTTATTAAAATGAGGAATACTAAAAAGCAGCAAAAGGTAAACTATTTAATTACATAGCATTAATAAAACTTCTTAACTATTTTATAGACTTCGATTTACCGAAATTCTTAATGCGAACCGTAAAACAGCTTGCTTAATTTTACGTTCTCACAAATAAAAATAATTTAGCTCTATTTTACTACAATCAAACCAGGCTTATTGCACTATTACTTCAATAAGCAGAAATGTTGATATAATCATTAATTGGATGTGCATGTTGCTGTAAAAAGTAGGAATTTTTTGAATAAGCGATTTTGTTTCTGAAGAAAGGGTTAGAATGTTGCTGGCTATACAGTAAAAATTAGCACGAATTGAAAATTTATGATTAAATTGGGAAAGTATATTATCTTATGGGGGATTTGTAGAAAGCTAAGAAATTCCATGAGAAGTTCATTAATGCTGTTTCAGAGCCTGAAAATTCACCACAGAGAATTCTATCAAAACAACGAATGACAAAATACTTTATATAGGAAGAGTTAAAAGTTTACACAGAAATCGATGAAATATTTCTCGCAAGTTTGACTCTTCCAATATAAAACTTCACATAGTTCCCACCTCTTAAAAATTCAAAACTAACAGTCCGTAATGAGCTAGGAATCAGCACTAAATATTTCAGTCAGTTCTCAGACATTCAGAGACTTCTTATGAAAATACTAAAATCATCATATTTCGCAGCTGAGATGTAATAACCTGATATTGAGCGAATTAAAAGAGTAGCAGGGCTCAAGAAAAAGAAATTTGATATGATTGATTTCAAAATGAAACAGCATCTTAAGGATATGGGTATTGGTATCGTAGGCAAAATATAACTCAAACCCAAACATCTTTAGTATAAAGAGCCATTAGACGAAAGAGTTAAGAAGAAATTGAAGGAACCACCACTTGAGTCTAATTGGCAATAGAAAATTGTTAAATAAATAAAAAGAGATAGAATAAATAATTTGTCAAAAGTTCATAGCCAAATAAGAGTGCGAGGCAAGAACAGAGTAATCCGTCCTGAAGTTGACTTCATTCGTAAAATATTCATGCCTCTGTACAAATGATAAATCTACTATTTTTCAATCTCAATTATAATATCAGCATAGATAGATAATAATATATCAACAATAAGGATGTCAAATCTAATCAAAGCCTACCTGGATATCTTCATCGCAGTCTCCTTACTGATCGCATTTGGACAAGACTTTTACAAATTAGTATACGTGGATGGCCAGAAACCAGCAGTCACAGCCGATGGACAACCCATATAGTCAGCAACAAATACTACGGACACAGTTGACTTAGGCCCTCAAATTAATGGAGTTGTTATTAAAGTTACAGACGGGCTTAGAAAATCATTGCAATAAGTACTTACAACAGAGAAGTATAATGTGAAAGTGGAGCCATACAAATTCGAAGGCCCTGATTGGTGGTTCGATACTATTCTAAGCTATGGTCATATCGCATTGGTGTACATGTTGATGACCAAGTACAAAACAGAGACTAATGAGCAGACCAAGAAGAAAATAATGTACGGAGGAGGACTTGCAGTATTGGCTTGGTTTTTCTTAACACCTTACCTCAAACATAACAAAATTATGATTGAAGTTAATGGAGTGAACTCATATACTAGTAACACTATTGTGGCTAATTAAATCGTGAGTACTATCTCAGATCAGGCTGATTTTGCTGAGCTTGAGCAAGAAGTACCTCCTTTTGAGTAATTCTGATTATTGTGAATGTGTTTTATATATAGTATATTAACATATCAAAAAGTATAGAATAGTATAGTTTTTTTCTATTCATGATTCAAGCTCAATATTTCTTGATTTTTTTCTAATTATTTTGGATAGAAGTTGTCCGAATACAGTATTCATATCAGGCGCAACACAACTCATAATTTAATAGACGCTCTCTAATTTCTATTAAAGCTCAAAGTTCTTCCTGATCATCGTAGCCACTATCTAATCGTCATTAATCTGCTGCTATTGCGGCTGAGAAGATTATTCTTCTTCGTATTCTGCTTAAGTTATTTTAGAGAACTATTAAATTCGCGATTTTTCGATATTTTAGAGCTGAATTTTTAGTGATTTTATCTATTATTGTTTGTTTTGTTTATATTATTCTATTTATTATTTCTTCTTGCTTATTCTCAGTTTCAATTATTCAATATTTTATCTTGCATGTGGTTTTTAATTATGATAAACTTGTAGATAATTATTGTTTTGAGTACTTTAATCCAATTGAAATGGAACATCAGTTATATGCTGATTCTATTGTGGTGAAATCTAAGAAATATCGAGAAAACTTAAGGCATTGACTTGTTATTTAGGATTTATGCACTTATCTGCATTATCATTACATTTTATATTATCTCTATTTCGTAAACTTGAGTACAGAAGTAATATGAATTACTTTCTTAATTATTAATTTTTCTTTCGTAGAAATTTGTCGATTTTGAACCCTAATATCTTAACACGAATCACTGAATCTTTACTTAACTTTTAATCTGCTCTCTTTTTGTAAGTTGTATGCTTAAAAATTTATAAATATGCTGGCTGGTACACTTTCTTGCAGATTAGTCTGAACACTGAAATTAGCTTTAGTAAATTGATAGTCTGCAATTATTTGTTTATGAGAGTAACAGTTTTCTACTGAAGTGCGGTCTATAGCTTATCTGATTTCTTTTTCAAGTTGAGTCGCTGTATTTTCTTAAGGTGATGTTATTTCTATTTTTGAATCCTGCACAAGTTTTATAGCATATTTATTATTATTTCATCAGCTGTCTTAAAACTAACATCAATCAAACAGAAATATTGAACAGAAAAAGATCAATTTTGTAAATGAATTGCAAGATTAAAAATATGTGTTGGTATTATAATATAAAATATAATGGACGCAAATATCGCATCATAGATCTAGCTTAAAACATTCTCCTCTTAAACATAATTAAACTGGATCTCAACAATAATGCGCCAGTAGTTAGCTTAGCCATACTCCTTATTCACATATACTAACTTCTTAACAACATGGCCAGATTTAGCAGTAATGGCCTATCACAAGGCCAATATTGTGGGCTGTATAATTGGCAGTTATGATACAGTTAACCCTAAAAAAGCATATATTGCTATGCTTGTTGTTACTAAGGAATATCGCAGGCATAAAGTTGGTAAGAAGTTGTTCTAGGAATTTTATCAAAGGGTTAAGAAATCTGGGGCAGTTAAGATTGTGCTTGAGACTTAATGTATCAATATAGCTGCACTTAAGTTTTATACTGCACTCGGATTCTTTAAAACTAGGCGGATGCTGAACTACTATTTGAGTGGCAATGATGCATTCAGATTAAAACTATATATTCCTGAAAATAACCAAACAAATGATAAACAGAAGAAGGAACCAGAGATGCAGAAAAGTGAGAAAAAATAGACTGAAAAGTAAAAATAAGTATAGACTGATGGAGAGAAAAAGGAGTAAGCTACCAAAGCTAAATGAAATGTATGTTGTGTATTATATTGTAATTCAAGATAATAAGTTATAGTATTGATGTATTTAACGAGTTAAAGAATAGTTTATAATTATTTATGTATTATTTGCTTACTTTGAATTGGAATAAAATGTGGGATTTATTTAATTCTATTTTTGTTTTCTATTTTTACAATAAAATTAATATGGTACTATCAGATTATTGAAATTGAAATCTGGGTTGATTTTTAGCCATTGTAAAAAAATAAAATGTCATTTGTCTTTAAGCCAG
>APMI01002652.1_pt1 | contig 16158 bp, 12 predicted proteins | sample 667938 | NCBI WGS metagenome assembly APMI01 (sample SAMN01084076, study PRJNA167559) | wastewater metagenome | biome: Wastewater | place: Denmark: Ejby Moelle, Odense | collected 2011-11-28 | reverse complement strand
CCGCTTCACGATCGACCAGACGCGCCCCGTCTCGCCGCGCCTGCGCGCCGCCGCCGCGCGCGACGAGCGTCGGCTCGACACGCTGAGGCTGCGGGACGTGGCGATCGCCTTCGACGGCGACGCTGAGGGCGAGGCGCCCCTGCGCGTGGTCAGAGGCGAACTGCATTGGCGCGACGGCGACGCGCCCGCCTCGTTCGCGGGCTCGATCATCTGGCGCGGAGTGCCGGCGCAGGTGGCTCTGTGGGCGCAGGCGCCCGTCGAAGTCTGGAACGGGCGCCCGAGCGCGCTTCTGGCGCGCGTTCGCTCGACGCCGCTTTATGTAGAAGCGCAGGGCGAATACGCAGAAGGGCTCGGCTATCGCGGCCATGTCGACGTGCGTTCGGACGATCTTCGCAAGCTGGCCGATGTCGGCCTGCTCGACGCGCCGCAATTGCAGGGCGTCTCGGCCGTCCAGGTGCAGGCCGAAGCGGCGTTGACCAATCGCGGGCTGTCCTTCGCCAACGCCTCGATACGGGTTGACGGCTCGACCTTCGAGGGCTCGTTCAGCCTGCGCCACGATGAAGGGCGCCCGTCTCTTTCCGCCACTCTCGCCTCCCCCGATCTTGACGTCTCCACCTGGGCTTCGTCCGCGCCGGAGCTTCTGGTCGCCGGGCCCGCACGGCGCCCGGTCTGGAGCGCCGATCCGATTGATTGGCGCCGCGAATCCGCCGCCGACCTCGATCTTCGCATTTCGGCCACACGCCTGCGGCTGCCGCCCTATGAGGCGAGCGACGTGGCGCTGGCGGTGCTGATGAAGCGCGGTCGGCTGGAGCTGACGGTGAGCGAAGCGTCCGGCTATGGCGGCGCCGCGCGCGGGCGACTGCGCGTCACCCCGCTCGACGACGGCGTCGAAGCCAAGGGCTCCGTCACCTTGACGGACGTCGATCTCGCGCAACTCCCCCTGCGCGGCGGCGGGCGGCGCTTGCTGAGCGGCGTCGCGACCGGTCAGGTCACATTCGAGACTATGGGCGCGACGCCGAAAACGCTGGCGGAAACGCTCGACGGACGTCTCAGCGCCAAGCTCGTCAAAGGCGAAATTGCCGGGCTCGACCTCGAACACGTCGTTCTGAGGCCCGAACGACAGGTTCCCGTGATCGTCCGCGCGACCGCCGGACGCACCACCTTCGACGAGGGCATGCTTTCTCTTCGCTCGGTCGCAGGCGCGGTGATGATCGACGAGGCGCGTCTGCGCGGCCCCGCCGTCAACGCCGTAGGGCGCGGCGGCTTCAACCTCGCCGCGCTTTCAGGCTCCGTCCGCATCGAAGCCAGAGCCGCGGGCGTTGCCGACACGAAAGCCACGCCATCGGTGTTTTATCTCGGCGGGTCCGTCTTTGACCTGAAGACGCTGCCTGATCCTCTGCAAGCCGCGCCAGGCGGGACGCCGAGACCAGGCTTCCCGCCTCTGGCGCCGCCGCAATAGGGAGCGGCCGCCTGCTCAGACCACGACGATCAGCGCGTGAACGATCGGCTTCTTGCCCCATGCCTCCTGCACCGCCCCGCGCACGGCGCGCTCAAGCAAGGTCGAAAGCGCGTCGGGATCGCGCCGTTTGGCTTTGGGGCCATGCTCCAGCACAGAGAACACGGCGCGGTCGATCGCGTCGGCGAGAACCTTTCCGTCCCGGCCCGTCTCCGGCAGGCCATGCGACACAACGTCCGGCACGCCGACGAGATCGCCGCGCGCGTTGATGACCGCAGCCAACGAGACGACGCCCGCAAAACCCAGCTTCACGCGCTCGCGCATGGCGGAATCGTCGCGCGCCAGCGTCAGCCCATCCTTCATCCAGCGGCCATGCGGCGCCTGATCGAGCAATGTCGGCTGCCCTGGCGCCAGCCGAAGCATGTCGCCGTCGCGCACGCGCGGCGTCTGCGCCACGCCCGCCGCGCGCGCCAGGGCGCGATGCTCGACAAGATGCAACGCCTCCCCATGCACGGGCACGGCGATCTGCGGGCGCGTCCACTCATACATCCGCGCCACCTCGCCGCGGCGCGGATGGCCCGAAACATGGATCATGTGCGTGCGGTCGGTGATGACCTCGATATCCTGATCGACGAGCGCGTTGATGATGCGGTTGACCGGCTTTTCGTTGCCCGGAATGGTGCGCGAGGAGAAGATCACGCGGTCGCCCGGCGACAGCTTCAGATCGGGATGCTCATCGACCGCGATGCGCGCCATCGCCGCGCGCGGTTCGCCCTGACTGCCTGTCGCCAGCACGACCACCTTGTCCTTGGCCATGCGATCGAGCGCATCGTTGGGCATAAAATCGTTGACGCCGTCAAGATATCCGCACTCCCGCGCGGCCTCCACGATCCGGTCCATGGCGCGCCCGAGACAAACCACGCGCCGACCGGCCGCCTGCGCGGCCACAGCGACGGAGCGCAGGCGCGCCACGTTCGAGGCGAAAGTCGTCACGACGACACGCCTCGGAGCCTCTTCGATCAGCGTCTTGAGCGTACGCGCGACGTCGGCCTCGGACGGGCTGACGCCATCGCGCAGCACGTTCGTGGAATCGCAGATCAGCGCCAGACACCCCTCGTCGCCGAGCGCCGTCAGCCGCGCGGCGTCCGTCGGCTGGCCGACGATCGGATCGGGATCGAGCTTCCAGTCGCCGGTATGGACGATCATCCCGAGCGGCGTGCGGATCGCGAGAGCCGAGCCTTCGGGAATCGAATGGGCGACCGGCACATATTCGACGCTGAATGGCCCGGCCTGAATCGGCTCGCCATAGCGCGCGAGCTTGAGCGGCACGTCCGGCGCGCCCGGCTCGGCGAGACGACGCGCCTCCGCGACATGCATGGCGAAGCGCGTCATATAAACCGGGGCGCCGATCTTCGGCCACAGGTCGGCCAGCGCGCCGATATGGTCCTCATGCGCGTGGGTGATGAAGATCGCGAGAATGTCCTTTCGGATTTTTTCGACGAACGAAAGATCAGGCATGATCAGATCGACGCCCGGCGTTTCCGCCGAACCGAACGAGACGCCGAGATCAACGATGATCCATTGCCGCTTGCGCGGCGGGCCGAACCCATAGAGCGCGCAGTTCATGCCGATTTCGCCCACCCCGCCGAGCGGGAGAAAGACGAAATCCTGATCTGGCTGACTCATCACCAATTCTCCCCTGCGCACGGCGAAGGCGCGTCGCCTTCGTCGCGGCGTCATCGATCGACCGCACGGCGGTCAGTTCTCATGTCTTATAGACGATCCCGCGCCCGGATGGCGCGCGCTTACATGCCGGCAAGAAACACGTCGCCCGCATCCACGCGCGTTACGCCTGAGCCGCTGTCAAGCACGAGCCGCCCCTGACCGTCGACGCCTTCGAAGCGGCCTGCGATATCGCCGCTCTCGCGACTGACGCGGATCGTCTCGCCCAGCCCGACGGCGCGTGCAAGCCAGGCCTCGCGGATGGCGGCGAACCCGTCATCACGCCACTGAGCAAGGCGCGCGGACATCGCGTCGGACAAAGCCGCGAAGGTTTGCGCGGCGGTTACGCCGCTGCGCGCAAGCGCCAGATGCGTCGCGCCATAGCGCGTGCCGTGCGGATGATCGGCGATGTTGACGCCAAAGCCCACGACGACGCCGAGCCGTCCGCCGCCGATCTGCGTGCCTTCGACGAGAATTCCGGCGACCTTCCTTCGGTCAAGCAGCAGATCATTCGGCCATTTGAGTCCGAACGCCCCGCCGACGCACACGGTTGACGCGGCGTCATGCACGGCGAGCGCCGCGACGAACCCGATCTGCGGCGCCTGCGCGACCGGCGCAGGATCGACCACAGCGAGGCTCGCATACAGATTGCCGGCCTTGGGCGTCCATGTCCGGCCGTTGCGCCCGCGCCCGTCGATCTGCTCGCCCGTCACGACCCAGAGCCTATCTGCGCCCTCAAAGAGCGCTTGCCTGGCGAGATCATTGGTCGAGCCGCACTGAGCGATCCAGTTCAGGCGATACCCCAAGCGCGACGCCTGCGCGCCCAACTCCATCCGAGACGCGCGCTCCACGCGATCAGAAGAACGTCTTCGCGGCCGCGAGCGCCGCCTTGTCGAGTCCGCCCGGCCAGAAGCTGAACAGCAGCACAAGGACGCTGGTGATCACGAACACCCACAGCGCCGACGCCGTGCGCGGAGCGAACTCCTCCGCCGGCTCGTCGAAATAGATGATCTTGACGATGCGCAGATAATAGAAGGCCGAGATCACCGACAGCAGCACGCCGATGACGGCGAGCCCGTAGAGCTTGGCTTCGACGGCGGCCGAAAACACGTACCACTTGGCGAAGAAGCCCGCGAGCGGGGGAACGCCCGCCAGCGAGAACATCAGCATCGCCAGCAAGAACGCCATCCCACGATCATGCCGCGCGAGACCGGCCAGTTCGTAAATATCCTCGACCTGCGCGTCGCCGCGGCGCATCTGAATGATCGCGGCGAAAACGCCGAGCGTCATCAGAACGTAAATGGCCATATAGACCATCACGCCCTGCATGCCGGCCGCGTTGCCGGCGGCGACGCCGACGAGCGCGAAACCCATGTGGCCGATCGAGGAATACGCCATCAGACGCTTGAAATTGGTCTGGCCGATCGCCGCCACCGAGCCGAGCGCCATGGACGCGATGGCGAGAAAGCCGACGATCTGGCGCCACTGATCAAGCACGCCCGGCAGCGCGACATAGACGACGCGCAACAACATCGCCATCGCCGCGACCTTGGCGGACGTCGCGAAAAACGTCGTCACCGGCGTCGGAGCGCCCTCGTACACGTCAGGCGTCCACATGTGGAACGGCGCCGCTGAGATCTTGAAGGCGGCGCCCGCCAGAACGAAAGCAAGGCCGAAGGTCAATCCGAGCGAAGGATGCGACTTCGCGGTCTCGGCGATCGCCGCAAAGTTGACGGCGCCGGCGGTGCCATAAAGCAACGACGAGCCGTAGAGCAACATGCCGGACGAAAGTGCGCCCAGAACGAAATACTTGAGCCCCGCCTCTGTCGCCTTGACGCTGTCGCGATTGAAGGCCGCCAGCACGTAAAGCGCCAGGCTCATCGTCTCAAGTCCGAGGTAAAGCGCGATCAGGTCGTTTGCGGACGCCAGCATGAACATGCCGAGCGTCGCAAGAAGGATCAGGATCGGAAACTCGAATTTGTCCATCTTGTTGCGGCGCAGATAGTCCTGCGACATCACCAGCGTGCCGATCGATCCCACCAGGATCAGCGTCTTCATGAAGCGACCGAGGCCGTCATTGATGAAGGCGTCGGAGAAGGCGAGGCCGTTCTTGGTCTGGCCGAAGATGACGAAGAAGCCCGCCAGCGCAAGCGCGGCGATCGCCAATTCCGTGGCGAGCCCGTCCGTCGGCTTGGCGCGCATCGCGCCGTAAAGAAGGATGCCAAGCACGGAGAGCGCAAGCACGACCTCCGGCAGGCTGTGATAAAGGGCGGCGGAGAACGAGGTCATGATCCGGGCCTCAAATCGCGCCGAGCATCGCCGTCTTCACGGCGGCGGCCTTGGCTACGCTTGCGAGGAGAGTCTGAACGGAGGCGGCGCAGGCGTCGAGGATCGGCTGCGGATGCACGCCATAATAGATGACGAGTACGACCAGCGGCGCGAGGATCGCGAATTCACGCGGCTCCAGATCCTTGAGCTTGGCGAGCGAGGGCTTCGTCAGCTCCCCGAACACCACGCGGCGATAGAGATAGAGCGCATAGGCCGCAGACAGGATCACGCCCGTCGTCGCCACAAGCGCCACCCAGCTCGACGCCTTGAAGCTGCCGATCAGGGTCAGAAACTCCCCGACGAAGCCCGACGTGCCCGGCAGTCCGACATTGGCCATGGTGAACACCATGAACATGATCGCGTACACGGGCATCCGCCGGACGATGCCGCCATAAGCGGCGATCTCGCGCGTATGCAGCCGGTCGTAAACGACGCCGACGCAGAGAAAAAGCGCGCCTGACACCAGGCCATGCGACACCATCTGGAAGATCGCGCCCTGCACGCCCTGCGGGTTGAGCGAGAAAATGCCCATCGTCACGAAGCCCATATGCGCGACAGACGAATACGCGATCAGCTTCTTCATATCCTCCTGCACGAGCGCGACCAGCGATGTGTAAACGATCGCGATGAGCGACAGCGTGAAAACGAGCGGCTGAAAATAGACCGACGCGTCGGGGAACATCGGCAGCGAGAACCGGATGAAACCGTAGCCGCCCATCTTCAACAGAATGCCGGCGAGGATCACCGAGCCCGCCGTCGGCGCCTCGACATGCGCGTCGGGAAGCCAGGTGTGGACTGGCCACATCGGCATCTTCACCGCGAAGGACGCAAAGAAGGCGAGCCATAACCATTTCTGCATGTCGGGCGCGAACTGGTGCTTCAGCAGCGCGACGACGTCGGTCGTGCCCGCCTGCCAATACATCGCCATGATCGCGATCAGCATCAGCAGCGAGCCGAGCAATGTGTACAGGAAGAACTTGAAGCTCGCGTAGATGCGGCGTTTGCCGCCCCACACGCCGATGATGAGGAACATCGGAATGAGGCCAGCCTCGAAGAACAGGTAGAAAAGCACCAGATCGAGCGCGACGAACACGCCGATCATCAGCGCTTCCAGCACGAGGAAGGCGATCAGATATTCCTTCACGCGCTTGTCGATCGACGTCCATGAGGCGCCAATGCAGAACGGCATGAGGAAAGTGGTGAGCAGCACGAACGGCATCGACATGCCGTCGACGCCAAGCTTGTAGCGGATCGCGCTCGACAGCCACGCCTTGTCTTCCAGAAGCTGGAAACCGGCTTGCGTCGGATCGAAATAGAACGACCAGGCGATGACCGAGACGATGAACGTGATGATCGTCGTGATCAGGGAGGCCCAGCGCGCGTTCTCGTTGGTCGCCTCGTCGTCGCCGCGCAGAAGCGCGATGAACGCGGCGCCCACAAGCGGCAGGACGATCAAGCCCGTCAGAATGCCGAAGCCGAACATCAGCGCGCGCCCCCGAGGAGATACCAGGTCAGGAAGCCGGCGACGCCGATCAGCATCGCGAAGGCGTAGTGATAAATGTAGCCGGTCTGCAGGCGCACGACGCGCGTGGTGAGGCTTAGGACGCTCGCCGACAAGCCATCGGGTCCAAAACGGTCAATGACGTTGCGGTCGACGCCCCAGAACACGCGTCCCAGCCAGAACGCGGGCCGCACGAACAGGATATCGTAAAGCTCGTCGAAGTACCACTTGTTAAGCAGGAACTTATAGAGCCCGGGATTGGCGGCGACGACGCGCGAAGGCAGATCGGTGCGCACCAGATAGGCGTAGATCGCGCCAAGCGTTCCCAGCGACATCATGATGAAGGGCGTCCACGCCACCCAATGCGGCACGTTGTGCATGTCATGCATGATCGTGTTGTTCGGTCCATGCGCGATCGCAGTGCGCCAGAACTCTTCAAAGCTGGAGCCGATGAAAAGGTGACGGAAGCCGACGCCCGCGAAGATCGCCCCGAAGGTGAGGACGCCCAAGGGCCACAGCATCACCGAGGGCGATTCATGCGGATCGAGCGGCCCGTGATGCGCATGATCGTCGTGCTGCGCGTGAGCCGCGGCGACCGCATGAGCATGATCATCGTGACCATGGCCGTGATCGCCATGCGCATGATCGTGGCCATCATGGACAGGATCATCATGAGCGAGGGCGACGTGCGCGTGATCGTCGTGATGCGCAGGCGCGTCCGCCCAGCGCGGCTTGCCATGGAACGTCAGGAAGATCAGCCGCCACGAATAGAAAGCCGTGAACAGCGCCGCGATGACCGTGAGCGCAAAGGCGTAAACCGCGCTCGCCTTGACCGTGCCCGCGGCATAGGCCGCCTCGATGATGGCGTCCTTGGAGAAGTAGCCCGCGGTCATCGGGAAGCCGGTCAGCGCCAGCGTGCCGATCACCATCATCAGATAGGTCTTCGGGATCTTGTCCTTCAGGCCGCCCATGTAACGCATGTCCTGCTCATGATGCATCGCATGGATGACCGAGCCGGCGCCGAGGAACAGCAGCGCCTTGAAGAACGCGTGCGTGAACAGATGGAAGATGCCGAGCGCATAGCCGCCGACGCCGAGCCCGACAAACATGTAGCCGAGCTGCGAACACGTCGAATAGGCGATGACGCGCTTGATGTCATTCTGCACGAGGCCGATCGTCGCCGCGAAGAAAGCCGTCGTCGCGCCGACGACGGTCACGAAGGACAGCGCAGTCTGCGACAGTTCGAACAGAGGCGACAGGCGCGCCACCATGAACACGCCGGCGGTCACCATCGTCGCCGCGTGAATCAGCGCGGAGACGGGCGTCGGGCCCTCCATTGCGTCCGGCAACCAGGTGTGCAGCAAGAACTGCGCGGACTTGCCCATCGCGCCCATGAACAGCAGCAGGCAGGTGATCGTCCAGGCGTCGACATCCATGCCGAACACATGAACGCCCTTGCCGACCCAGGACGGCGCCGCGGCGAACACTGCATCGAACGTCACCGACTGCGTCAGCCAGAACGTCAGGAAGATGCCGAGCGAGAAACCGAAATCGCCGACCCGGTTGACGACGAACGCCTTGATCGCCGCCGCGTTGGCGGAGGGCTTCTGATACCAGAATCCAATCAGCAGATAGGAGGCGAGGCCGACCCCCTCCCAGCCGAAGAACATCTGCACCAGATTGTCGGAGGTCACCAGCATCAGCATCGCAAAGGTGAACAGCGACAGATAGGCGAAGAAGCGAGGACGCGAGGGATCCTCGTGCATATAGCCGATCGAGTAGAGATGCACGAGCGCCGACACGGTCGTCACCACGACCAGCATGACGACGGTCAGTGTGTCGATGCGTAGCGCCCACTGGATGTCGAGCCCTGCGGACTGCATCCAGGTGCCGATCGGCGCGACGCGGAAGGCTTCACCCCCGACTCCGACCTGCGCAAACGCCACCCATGACAGAAGCGCGGCCGCAAACAGCAGCGTCGTTGTGATCAATTCCGAAGCGCGCGCGCCGAGCCGCTCGCCGAACAGGCCGGCGACCAGAAACCCGAGCAAGGGCAGGAAGACGATGAGGCCATACATGATCGCGTCCTCAGCCCTTCATCACGTTGATGTCTTCGACCGCGATCGAACCGCGGTTGCGGTAGAACGCCACCAGGATCGCCAGCCCGATCGCCGCCTCCGCCGCCGCGACGGTGAGGATGAACAGACCGAAGATCTGCCCCGTCAGGTCGCCGAGAAACGAAGAGAACGCAACCAGATTGATATTGACCGATAGGAGAATCAGTTCGATCGACATCAGAATGACGATGACGTTCTTCCTGTTCAGAAAGATGCCCGCCACCCCCAGCGTGAACATGATGGCGGCGACCGTGAGGTAGTGGCCCAATGCGATGGTCATGACGTCCTCACAATCCCTTGCCGCTCTCGACCTTACGCAACGTCACGGCGGTGTGACGGTCGCGCTGGTTCTGCTCGGCGATATTCTGGCGGCGCACGCCAGGCTTGTGTTGCAAGGTCAGCGTGATCGCGCCGACCATCGCCGTCAGCAGGACAAAGCCTGCGGCCTGGAAGAAATAGAAATACTGCGTGTAAAGCACGAGGCCGATCGCCTCCGTGTTCGACCGCCCGCCGACCGGCACCGCAGGCATCGCGCGATGATCCGGGAAGGCCCAGCCGCCGACGACCATGATCAGTTCGATCACGAGGATCGCGCCGATCAATCCGCCGATCGGCAGATATTGCAGGAAGCCCTGCTTCAGTTCGGCGAAATCGACGTCGAGCATCATGACGACAAAGAGGAACAGCACCGCGACCGCGCCGACATAGACGATGATCAGCAGCATCGCGAGGAACTCGGCCCCCAGAAGGAGGAACAGGCCCGCCGCGTTGACGAAGGCCAGGATCAGGAACAGCACCGAATGCACGGGGTTGCGCGCGGCGATGACCATCAGCCCAGACGCGACCAGCACCGCCGAAAACAGGTAGAAGAAGAAGGGGACCATCGAAGCGACCTCAGCGATAGGGCGCGTCGAGCGCGATGTTGCGGGCAAGCTCGCGCTCCCAGCGCGCGCCGTTATCGAGCAGCTTCTGCTTGTCGTAGAACAGCTCCTCGCGCGTCTCGGTGGCGAATTCGTAGTTCGGCCCCTCGACGATCGCCTCGACTGGGCACGCCTCCTGGCAATAGCCGCAATAGATGCATTTGGTCATGTCGATGTCGTAGCGCGTCGTGCGGCGCGTGCCGTCGTTGCGGCGCGGGCCGGCCTCGATCGTGATCGCCTGCGCCGGGCAAATCGCCTCACAAAGTTTGCACGCGATGCAACGCTCTTCGCCGTTTGGGTAGCGACGCAACGCATGCTCGCCGCGCAAGCGGGGCGAGGACGGATTGCGCTCATGCGGATAGTTCAGCGTCGCCTTGGGCTTGAACATGTAGCGCAGCGACAACGCGAAGGCCGCGAGGAAGTCCTTGAGGAAGAGCTGCTTGACTGCGTATCCGAGTTGCATCGCGCCCTCCCTTATCGTGCGATCTGCAGAACGGCGGCGACGATCACGACGCTCGCCAACGAAAGCGGCAGGAACACCTTCCAGCCCAGACGCATCAACTGGTCGTAGCGGTAGCGCGGCACGAAGGCTTTCACCATCGAGAAGCAGAACACCACGAACCACGCCTTGAGCAGGAACCAGACCACGCCCGGAACCCAGGTGAACGGAGCGAACGGCAGCGGCGGCAGCCAGCCGCCCATGAACAGCACCGCCGTCATCGACGACATCGTCAGCACCGCGACGAGTTCGGTGAGGAACTGCAAGAGAAACAGCGACGCGCCGTATTCGACCGTATAGCCCGCGACCAGCTCGGACTCAGCTTCCGCGAGATCGAACGGCGGCCGGTTCGTCTCGGCCAGAGCCGAGATGAAGAAGATGATGAACATCGGGAACAGCGGCAGCCAGTACCAGCCGAGGAACCCCCACTTGGTGTTCTGCGCCTCGACGATCGCCGTCATGTTCAGCGACCCGGCGCACAGCAGCACAGTGACGATCACGAAGCCGATCGAAACTTCGTAGGACACCATCTGCGCCGCAGCGCGCAGCGCCGACAGGAAGGGATATTTCGAGTTGGACGCCCAACCCGCCATGATGATCCCGTAGACGCCGAGCGAGGACACCGCGAGCAGGTAGAGAACGCCGACATTGATGTCGGCGACCACCCAGCCCTTGTCGACCGGAATTACCGCCCAGGCCGCGATCGCAAGGATCACGGACACCAGCGGGGCGAGGATGAAGACGACCTTGTTGGCGCTCGCCGGGATCACGGGCTCCTTCAGGATGAACTTCAGAAAGTCCGCGAAGGGCTGCATCGTGCCCCACGGGCCGACGACGTTCGGGCCGCGGCGCAAATGAACCGCGCCCCAGATTTTGCGTTCGCCATAGATCAGGACCGCCGTCGACAGCAGCAGCGCGACGAGGAAAGCCAGCGCGCGCGCCGCATCCATCGCGAAATCCCAGACCCCGTATTCGATCTGCATCGGCATGGCTTACTCCGCGGCCTGGCGCTGAACGCCGCGCGCAAGGGCCGAACACTCGGCCATCGTCGCGGAGGCGCGGGCGATCGGATTGGTCAGATAATAATCGGTCACGGCGTCCACGAAGGGCGCACCGCTCGCCTCGCCGCCGCCGTCGCCAAGTCCGGCGAGCCCGGACGCGTCAGCCGTGGCGATCACGTCGATGCCAGCCAGATGCGGCGCGGACGCATACAGCTTGGACCGGAGCGCCTGAAGCGTGTCGAACGGCAGTTTATGGCCAACGGCGTCCGAGAGCGCGCGCAGGATCGCCCAATCCTCGCGCGCGTCGCCCGGCGGGAAGCTCGCGCGTTCGGTCATCTGCGGGCGGCCTTCCATGTTGACGTAGGTCGCCGACTTCTCGGTGTAGGCCGCGCCTGGCAGGATCACGTCAGCGCGATGCGCCCCGCGGTCGCCATGCGTGCCGATATAGACGACGAACGGACCCGCAGCCACGTCGATCTCGTCAGCGCCCAGATTGAACAGCACGTCGAGCGCGCCCGACTGAAGCATTTCGCCGGTCGACTTGCCTCCCTCGCCCGGCACGAAGCCGATATCGAGAAGACCGACAAGGCCAGCTTCCGTGTGCATCACGTTGAAGCCGTTCCAGCCCTCGCCCAGCGCGCCAAGCGCCTGCGCCAGCTTGATCGCGCCCGCATAGACGGACGCGCCGTCGTCGCGATTGAGTGCGCCCTGCCCCACGATCACCATCGGCGTCTTGCCGACCGGCTCCTTGGTGTCGGTCGTAAGCCGCGACAGCGTGTCGGCTCCGGCCCCAAGCTGCGCGACCGGATAGGTCAGCTCATGCGCGGCGCCGATATTGGAGGCTTTGAAGCCGCCCTTGAGCCAGCGCCGGCGAATGCGCGAATTCAGAACCGGCGCTTCCTTGCGCGGGTTGGAGCCGATGACGACCAGCGAATCCGCCTGCTCGACGCCGGCGATGGTCGAGTTGAACAGGTAGCTTGCGCGGCCGTTCTTCGGATGCAAGGGCGAGCCGGGATACCGGCAATCAAGGTTCTTCGAGCCGAGGCTCTCGACCAGCGACTTGAGCGCGAAGCCTTCCTCGGCGCTCGTCAACTGCCCGGCCAGCGCGCCGATCTTCTCGGGCGGGACGCCCTTCAGCTTCGCGGCGATGGCCGCGAACGCCTCGCCCCACGAGGCGGCCTTCAGCTTGCCGTCGACGCGGACATAGGGGCGATCAAGGCGCTGCGTGCGAAGGCCATCCACAACATGGCGCGTCTTGTCGCCGATCCACTCTTCGTTGATGGCGTCGTTGAGACGCGGCAGGATCCGCATCACCTCGCGGCCGCGCGCGTCGACGCGGATCGCCGAGCCCATCGCGTCCATCACGTCGACGGACGGCGTCTTGCGATACTCCCACGGCCGCGCGCGGTTGGAGCCGGGCTTGTGCAGCAGCGCGCCGACCGGGCAAAGATCGGCGACGTTGCCTTGCATCTCCGAGCCCATCGCCGAAGCGAGATAGGTCGTAATCTCGGTGTCCTCGCCGCGATTGACCGCGCCCATGTCGCCGGTGCCTGCGACCTCCGCGGTGAACCGCACGCAGCGCGTGCAATGGATACAGCGGTTCATCGATGTCCGCACGAGCGGGCCGATATACTTGTCCTCGACGGCGCGCTTGTTCTCGGCGAAGCGCGAAGAGTCGACGCCATAGGCCATCGCCTGATCTTGCAGGTCGCACTCCCCGCCCTGATCGCAGATCGGGCAGTCGAGGGGATGGTTGATCAGCAGGAACTCCATCACGCCTTCGCGCGCCTTCTTCACCATCGGCGATTTGGTGAGGACGACCGGCGGCTCGCCGTTCGGGCCGGGGCGCAGATCACGCACTGACATGGCGCAGGAGGCCGTCGGCTTCGGCGGCCCTCCCTTCACTTCCACCAGGCACATGCGGCAGTTGCCGGCGATCGACAGCCGCTCATGGTAGCAAAAGCGCGGAACCTCGACGCCCGCCGCCTCACACGCCTGTAACAGCGTGTATTCGGGCGGGACATCCACCTCGAGGTCATCGACGATGATCTTGCTCATTTCGCCTATCCGCTTGTCCTGCTTGAGCGATGACCGCCCGCCCCCGCCTTAGCGCCGCGCCGTTGCGCGCCGCTCGGCCTGGGTCTTCACTTCGTTCAGCGAAGCCTCGGACTGCTTCACGTCCGCTTCGCTCAGCGGCACCTGGCAGACCTTGTCCGCGTCGATGATGTAACGTTGCTCGGTGACACGCGTGCCCACGTCGGTGGCCTCCGTGCCCAACACCACGCGCACCTGACGGCCCGGAACCTGCGGTCCGCACGCTTCGGCGAGCTTTGCGTTCGTCGAGGGCAACTCACGCTGGATGACGACCGCGGAATCCGTTTCGGTGGGCGACGAGCCGCGCGCCCGAGCGCGCTGAATCAGAATCGAGCGCACGGCCTTGGGCGTCGATGCGATTTCGACCGTCGGAACCGCGCTCGCGGGAACAACGACCGCAGGCGTCGCCACAACCGCCGGAGGCGGCGTCGTGGAGCCAAGCCCGCACCCGCCCAACGCAAGCGCGACGCCCGTCAAACTCAATGCGCGAATAGTGATCATGCCTCTCACTCCGCCGCTACGCGCACAGGATCGGAATGCGGGTTCGCCGCATACTCGTCGATGCGCTTCTCGATCTCATGCCGGAAATGCCGGATGAGTCCCTGCACCGGCCACGCCGCCGCGTCGCCGAGCGCACAGATCGTATGCCCTTCAATCTCTGTCGAGACTTCGAGCAGCATGTCGATTTCGCGCTTTTGCGCGCGCCCTTCGGCCATGCGGTTGAGGACGCGCCACATCCAGCCCGTGCCTTCGCGGCAGGGCGTACACTGGCCGCAGCTCTCATGCTTGTAGAAATAGGAGATGCGCGCGATCGTGCGCACGATGTCGGTCGACTTGTCGAGGACGATCACCGCTGCGGTTCCAAGCCCGGAGCGCAGGCCGCGCAACGTGTCGAAATCCATCGGCGCGTCGATGATCTGATGCGCCGGCACGCACGGAACGGACGAGCCGCCGGGGATCACCGCCAGCAGATTGTCCCACCCCCCACGAATGCCGCCGCAATGCTTGTCGATCAACTCCCGGAATGGGATCGACATCGCCTCTTCGACGTTGCAGGGCGTGTTCACATGCCCCGAAACGCAGAACAGCTTTGTACCCGCATTGTTCTTCGCGCCGAACGAGGAGAACCACGCCGCCCCGCGCCGAAGGATGGTCGGCGCCACCGCGATCGACTCGACGTTGTTCACCGTCGTCGGGCAGCCATAAAGACCCATATTGGCCGGGAACGGCGGCTTCAGGCGCGGCATTCCCTTCTTGCCTTCAAGCGACTCCAGCAGCGCCGTCTCTTCGCCGCAGATGTAAGCGCCCGCGCCGTGATGCACGTAGAGATCGAAAGGCCAGCCGTTGACGTTGTCCTTGCCGATCAGGCGCGCGGCGTAGGCTTCGTCGACCGCCGCCTGAAGCCGCTCGCGCTCAAGGATATATTCCCCGCGCACATAGATGTAGCAGGCATGCGCGCCCATCGCGAAAGACGCGATCAGGCAGCCCTCGATGAGAAGATGCGGATCGTTCCGCATGATCTCGCGATCCTTGCAGGTGCCGGGTTCCGATTCGTCCGCGTTGACGACGAGATAGGACGGGCGCGCCGGATCAGGCTTGGGCATGAACGACCATTTCAGGCCGGTCGGAAAGCCCGCGCCGCCGCGGCCGCGCAGGCCCGACGCCTTCATTTCGTTGATGACCCAATCCTTGCCGCGATCGATCAGCAACTTGGTGCCGTCCCACGCGCCACGCTTCTTCGCCGCTTCAAGACCGGGCGAATGGAAGCCGTAAAGATTGGTGAAGATGCGATCCTGATCCTTCAACATGATCGCCTCACTTCACTTTGTCGGGACGCGAGGGACCGCCGACCGAAGTCGCGACGTCCCCCTTGTCCACGCGCTTGGAGAACTCGGTGTCCTCGCCCTTGGCGAGCGAAGCGGCCTGCGTCAGCCAGTCCTCCCGGTCAATGCGGCCCGGGAACGACAGAAATGTGCCGACCCACCGCACTTCGTCGCGCGTCCACGCCGCGATCTGGTCGAAATGGAACACGCCGAGTTCGTTCAGCCGGCCTTCATTGACCTTGCCGATGCCTTTGATGCGCTTGAGATCGTCGGCGACGCCGCCACGCGGAGAGGCAAGACCGCTCGGGCGATGGCCGACGGCGTTGGCCTTCTCCTCGGGCGTGGCGTCCTTGGAGAGATTGGCGAGCTTGTCGCGGATCGCCTGCTCTTCCGCCGCAGCCTTGGCTTCGCGCGCCGCGACGGCCGCATCGACCGCATGTGCGGTCGGCGCGTCGGGAGTTACATAGGTGCGATCTTTCTCTTCGTGCTTTGGCGCGTCGATTACCGGAGCGCCGGCGGCGTGCGTCTTGGCCGGCCCCGTCCCGACGGCCGCCTCCACGGGCGCATTGCTCGGCCGGTCAGCCTTGTCGGTTTGAGGCTGCTTTTGTTCGGCGGACGCAGGCGCGACGGGCGCGGCCGCAACAGGCGCGGCGGGTGCGGGCGAAGAGGCGGGCGCTGCCTTGGCGGCCTGCTCGTC
>APMI01028846.1_pt1 | contig 16181 bp, 14 predicted proteins | sample 667938 | NCBI WGS metagenome assembly APMI01 (sample SAMN01084076, study PRJNA167559) | wastewater metagenome | biome: Wastewater | place: Denmark: Ejby Moelle, Odense | collected 2011-11-28 | reverse complement strand
CTCACTCAGCCCCCATCATCTGTTCATAAATATCCCGCGGGGGGTCCGGGGGGCGCGAAGCCCCCCGGCCCGGTTTCAGATCAGAACGACATCGTGGTGTAATCCACCGCGTCGTCATATTTCCCCTCGTCAATCGTGGTGGTATGCACCTTCACCAGCTTGCCGCCCTCGATCTTCGAGATGTTCTGGCTGCCAAAGGCCTGGTGCGTCTTGCCGTTGAACACCTTGGCGCCTTGGGGGCGTTCGATGCCGTAAGGCAGATCGCTGATCGCCTCCATCGCCTCGACCAGCTTTTGCCGGTCGGCCACCCCGGCATAGCCCGACGCCTCGACCGCCTGCTTGATGAAGTAGAGCGTCTCCCAGGCCGAAAACATATGGGAGTAGGTCGCCACATCCTTGGCATCGGCCACCGAGGCGCCGTTGTCATCCACACCAACGGCGGCGCGATAGTCGCCCTCTGCCGCACCGGCATCGGCCGGTTTTACGCGCGGATGCGCCTCCCAGAAATGGCTGCCTTCCAGGAATTCCAGCCCCGGCGTCGCGGTATCCACTGCCTCCAGGCTATCGATAAAGCCGAAAAGTTGCGGCTTGGCGCCCGAGCCATAAAACTCGCCCAGCTCCTTCACAAAGGTCAGAACGCCGGGGCCAACCATGACGTGATACAACACCTCGGTTTCTGCCGGAATCTGCGCGAAGTAACGGGTATAGCTGGTTTCGGTCGGCGGAATGGCGATTTGCGCCACAACCTGCCCGCCCTGTGCCTCGATTGCCTTGGTAAAGAAATCGCGGTGGTCATAGCCGAAGGCATAGTCGGGGAAGAACATCGTGACCTTCTTGCCCAGATTGCCCGCAACCCAAGGCGCCATCGAGGAAATTTGGCTGCGCACATCCGTGATGCCGGGCTGCAGGGTCCAGCGGTTCAGCGCACCGCTGGCGACGTGATACCCCTCGGAACACACCAGATAGGGCACCTTCAGCTCTCCGGCCCGGGGGGCAGAGCCCATCACCACATGGGAAAACAGCGTGCCGAAGATCAGGTCACACCCATGCTGGCTGTTCAGCTTGTCCACCACTTCGGCCCCGCGCGCCGGATCGGTGCCGTCATCCTCATAGACGATCTCGACCGGACGCCCGCCGATGCCGCCCGCCTCGTTGATCTTCTTCAGCGCCGCATCGGCGGTGCGCTGATACCAGCGGCCATAGCTGGCGCCGATGCCGGTGGCGTGCAACTGAAACCCCAGCTTCAGGGGGGCCGCCTGCGCCCAGACCGGCCGCACCAGCCCGGCAGAACCGGCAATCAACCCGGCGCCCATCCCCGTCAGAACCGCCCGCCGCGATGGCGCAAAGCTCGTCAATGTCGTCTTCATGGTCCTTCTCCTCTGTCATTGCCCCGGTTTCACCGGGTGCGATTTCATTTGCAGACAAACAAAAAGTGCAATGTTTTCAAGCACCTCTTGCGGTGGACATCAACCAGAGACCAAAGATCGTGTAAAGCACCATCAGCGCCGTCATCGGCAAGTGGCCCGCAAGGCGCAGCCCCCGCCCCGCCAGTTTCAAGGTCAGGATCACGGCCAGCAGATGCGCGCCAACAATCGCTGCGAACTGCACCGCATAAACCGCCTGCATGAAACCGGGGTCCGACAGAAACCCGAAAGAGATGTAGAAGGGCGGCAGGCCCAGCAACGCGTCGCCCCGAAACAAGGGATCATTCAGGGCCCACAGAGTGTATTGCCCCGTGGTGATCAGCGTGACGAAGAAATGCGCAACATGATAGCCCGCCGCAATCGCCAGAAACGACAGCATCACCGGCCCGGCGGCAAACCCTCCGCGCCCCAGCGCGCGCGACAGCCGCAAACCCAGCCACAACGCGCCAGCCGTGACCACCCACGACAGGATCAGCCCGATAGTATTGACCCCCAGCACCGCCGAGCGCCCGGTAAACTCCAGCGGGTTCTCACCAACCAGCCCCATCCACCAGAAAGTCTCGCTCAGCCCCTCGAACGACAGGCTGCCCAGCGTCACGACGACAAAGGCCATCTGCGACACGGTTAGGGGCGCCATCCGCATTACCTGTGCCCCCGGCCAACCCGCCATCCAGCGCACCCTGCCCTGCGACCGTTCGCGCCAAAAGGGGGCAATCCGTCCGATCAGCGCGAAAAACAGGGTCAGGAACTCACCCTGCTCCAGCCAGTCCTCGCCCTCTGCCACCGCCAGAACAAAGATTGCCAGCCAATAGCCCAGCATCAGCCGCGCCAGGACGCCCGGATCGTCAGGGGCCAGCGAGACGATCTGAAACCAGGAAAACCCCATCATCCCCAGAACTGCTGGCCAGTGGCCCAACCGTGCAAGCCCCAGCTTGCCACGCCAACCCAACGCAATCCGCATCACCCGAACCGGGGCCATCCACGGGTTGAAGGGTCGCCATAAGTCGCCAAACATCATCGAGGCGAAAGGCAGCGCGATCCACACACCTGTCCAGAACACCAGCGTCAGCAGGTTGTGCAGTGGATCGTCCGCACCGCGAAACCCGATCCCCAGCAGCACCGCCATGACGACAAACCCAAGCGTCCAACCCGCCAAATCTGGCCAGAAATCCGGCCCTTCGTGCAGCAGATGGGCGCTCAACGGTGGCAGGCGCTCGGTCAGCGCCCCCAGCAGCGCCGTCAGGACCACGGTCAGCGCCGCCGCCAGAATGTAGTGCCCGGTCGGCAGCGTCAGAATCACCGAGGGCGGCAATGCGCAGGCCATGGCCGCGCCGGGCATCAGGACAAGGGCCACCGCAAACCGCTTCACCGCAAGCCGTCCTCCCCCTTCACCTGCCCGATCTCAAGCCCGCCCATCCGGCTGTGAACCCGTCCGCCCCGCGCCATGGCCAGCGCGAACAGCACCTCGTTCGCGCGTGGCCCGTCCTCGCAAGCCACGGTGATCACATCGAACCGCGACCGCACATAGGCGGCGTTCAGATGCCCCAACGGAATATCCAGCGTCGCGCCCATGCCGCCCACCTTCATCGCGCTTGGCACTATGGCGCGGCATTCACCCAGCCGCTCGCGCATCCCGTAACCACCCGAGACATGCCAGATCGCGCCATGCTCATGCTCGCCATTCTCGCCTACGACGGCACCCTTGCCATAGGCGTCAATCCCGGCCCGCCCGCCCAGCGCAGCTACCAGCCGGTCGGTCAGCATCAGCGCAAGGGGCTTCAGCGCCTCCATCGCAGGCTGCAACTCCGGCTCATACCGCCCGGCAAAGGGGTTGGCGCAGATCGCATAGATTGCCCCCTTGACGGGCGGCGGATCGGCCAGTGGCCCGCCTTCGTGCAGAATCTCCTCGACCTGCGTCACGATCTTTCGGACCCGGAACTCAGACATGCACCACCTCTCCCCCCGTCAGGGCCATGTGGCCCGTCATCTGAACCTGACCTTGCAGGAAGAGGGCTGCCCCTTCAATCAAGCCGCGCGCCCGGTAGGCTTCAGCCGCCGTGCACCCACGCTCCAGCGCCAACTCCACCTCTGCGCCCGTTAGCGGCCCAACACCCACCGTCACCAGCCGTGCGCCCAAATCGCTGTCGGCTTGCACTTCAACCGCCGGGCGACGCGTAACCGCCACATGCCCCGGCAAATTGACCGCATTGGCGATCATGGTCGCCGCGGCATCGGCCATAGCCGCCGTCCGCGCCAGAACCGTCACCGCATCGGCAATTCCCAGCGACCAACTGCGCCCCCGCCAGCCAGAGGTTGCAATGCCCCGTGCCACCTCCTCAGCCCGCAGCTCCACGGTGCCGCCTTGTGCCATGGCGCAAGTCAGACGATGCCCCGCCGCCAGATGCACGGCAATGTCGCCGCCGTTGTTCACATAGGCCCGCTCAACGCCCGGCCCGGCCACCATCGCCGCCAGAACCGCCTCGGCCACAGCCCCCGCCACCGCCGCCATCGGCGTGATAAAGGCCGGACGAAACGGCGCCACCGCCGCTGCCATCACTCGCGCCACCGGTCCTGAAACAAGGCTCTGTTCGGCGCGCAGAGACGGCAGCTCTGCCACCAGCTCCTCCAGCAGCCCGTCAAACCGCGCCACCGCCCGGTCGAACGCCCGTGCACGCCCTGGCCCCCAAGCCTGACAGATCAAATCGATCGGCCCGTGGTTCAGATGCAGTCGCCCATCGGCAAGAACCTGAACCTGCATCATGGCTCTTGCACCTTTCGAAATACTCCGGGGGTGCGGGGACTGGCCTCCGCGTCCTGCGGCCAGGGCTCGATGCGCCCCGCCGTCGGGTATTCGCCTCCTTCTGCCACCACCCCGGCCAGATCACGGATGCTGCCCTCATGCCCGCCCATTGCCAGATAGTCGGCCCTTGGCAGCGTAAACTCCAGCGGGGCCACCAGCGCCGGGGTCGGCACATAGCCAAAGGCCCCTTTCGGCAGCCGCGTCACATCCACCATGAAGGTGATGCCGCCACCGGGCCAGACCCAGGTTTCCGCGCCGCCACTTGTCAGCCGCGTCACACCCCCCTGAACCGAGCGGGTCAGCCGCACCGGGTTCTTCGTCACCCCTGCCCGCAAGCTCCCCCCCGCGCCACCCATGAACAGCACCGTGCAAAGCGACGGCTCGCAATTCTCGTCGATCAGCCCGACGGTTTCACGCAAAGCTGCGGGCAAGGGCGCGGGTTGCGGAACCAGCGCCTCGTCCAGCACGAAATAGGCATATTCCTCGCCCGTGGTCGAAACCATCAGCAGGGTCAGACCAGGCCTTGCGCCCTTTTTCGCCTCCCACGGCCCCAGAATCTCCAGGGGATCGGTCAGCTTTGTGCCACCCCAGCCAAGCCCCGGCTCGCTGACCCGGAAATAGCGGCCGGGCGTGGAGCGATGCCCCTTGATGCGGATGCCCGTTGCCTCCCAGCCCAGCACCTTGCCCGCCTGATGTTCGCTGACCACGCCGGTGATATGGTCATCGACCACCACCACCTCATCCACCAGTCCGCGCCATTGGCTGGCAAACATGCCGATCGTGGCCGAACCGCAGCCCACACGCATCCGCCGCTCGGGCGTGCCATCGACAACCGGCGCGCATCCGGCCTGCACCACGACGGTGGAGCCGCCGTCGATGGCCATCTCTACCGCCTCGCCATTGCACAGCGCCAAAAGTGCTGCACAGGTCACGCGGCCCTCGGACTTGGATCCACCCGTCAGGTGATGCACCCCACCCAGCGACAGCATCTGGCTGCCATATTCGGCGGTCGTCACATGGCCCACAGCCTCACCCCCCACCCGCACCACCGCCCCTTCGGAGCCAAGAAAGCGGTCGGTGTCGATCTTCACCTTGACGCCGCAATAGGAAAAGATCGCCTCGGTCACGACCGTGACCATATCCGCGCCCTCAACCACCGAAGACACGATGAACGGCGCTGGCTTGTAGTCGGGATATGTGGTGCCCGATCCGATTCCGGTCACGAAGGTATCGCCGGGCAAAGGGTCGCCACCCCAGTCGCGCGCGGCAAAGGGCACCAGCCTGCCGCCTTGTTCGATGGCATGGGACAGCATCACCACCGGATCGGTTCGCACGATACGGCCAGCATCATTGGCATAGCGGTCGCAGGCCCCCGTCTGGCCGGGCGCGATATAGCACATCACCGGACAGGCATCGCAGCGGATCTTGGCGCTTGTATCGGGAGGGGTCATCTCCGGGCCTCCCTCATCGCGGCAAGGATACGGTGCGGCAGGGCAGGCAAGCGCGTCACCTCAGCCCCCGTCGCATGACGAATCGCATTCAGGATCGCGGGGGCGGTGGGAATCAGCACATGCTCCCCCAGACCCTTGGCCCCGAACGGACCGTCGGGATCAGGAATCTCCAGGATAAGGCTTTCAATGGGGGGCACGTCGCCTGTGGTGGGAATCAGATAGTCGTGCAGATTGTCGGTCCGCCCGGCGATGTATTCCTCCATCAGCGCCATCCCGATGCCTTGGGCAATGCCACCCTCAATCTGGCCCTCGGCCAGTTGCGGGTTGATCACCCGGCCCAGATCATGGGCCGCCGTGATTTTCAGCAGCTTCACCGTGCCCAGCCGCACATCGACCGCCAGCTCCGCCATCTGCGCGCCATAGCCATAAACGGCATAGGGACGACCCTGGCCGTCTGCGTCCAGGGCCTGCGTCGGCGGATCATAACTTTCCTCGGCAGAAAGCGCGTAGCCCCGCCCATCCACCGGCAGGGCAGACAGATCGATCTCATGGCGCGTCCCGCTATCAAGAACAGTCACTAAACTGCCATTCAGAGACAGTTTGGCCCCATCCCCGGCATTCACCATCCGCAAGATTGTCGCCCTTAGCGCCCGCCCCGCCGCCTGCGCCGCGCGGCCCGAGACAAAGGTCTGCCGGCTGGCCGATGTTTTCCCAGCATCCGGGGTCAGCGCGGTATCGGGGCCGACAAAGGCAAAGGCCGCCAAAGGCAGGCCCAGCGCATCGGCGGCAATCTGCGGAATGACAGTGTTCGAACCTTGCCCGATATCCGTAGCCCCCTGATGCAGCACCAGCTTACCCGCTCCGGTCAGCCCGATCCGCATGGTCGAGGGGTTTGGCAACCCGGTATTTCCGCAGCCATACCAGCAAGAAGCCACTCCCACCCCGCGCAGCCAATCTCCTTCCGACCGTACATCGGCCAAGGCGCGTGCCCAATGCGGGCGCAACGCGGTCAGGCAGGGGTGAATGCCCGTCGCCTCCATCACCTGCCCGGTTGCGCTGATCTGGCCGTCACGCAGGGCGTTCAGAATGCGAAACTCCAACCGGTCCAGCCCAGCCTTTTCTGCCAGCCGGTCATACAGGGTTTCCTGCCAGATCGCCGCCTGCGGCACACCAAAGCCCCGGAACGCCCCGGAAACCGGGCCATGCGTGTGAATGGCACGCGCCTTTGCGCTGATGGCGGGCGTGTAGTAGGGGCCGCTGATGTGAACCGGCACCCGGTTCGCCACTGTCGGCCCCCAACTGGAATAGGCGCCGGTGTTGAAGCGGCCCTCGACCTCCAGCCCCGAGATTCGCCCCTGCGCGTCGCATCCGATCCGCCCCCAGATCTCTGCCGGATGGCGCTTGGTGGTCGAGGCCATGCTTTCGCCGCGCGAATATATCATCCGCGCCGCGCGCCCGGTTTTCAGCGCAACCAGCCCGATCAGGGGTTGCAGGCTGACATCCAGCTTTGACCCAAAGCCGCCGCCGACTGCCGAAGGCAGGATGCGTACCCGATCAACCGGCAGCGCAAGAATTGCCGCCGTATCGTCGCGGTCCATCACCGGGGCCTGGGTGCAGGCGCGGATGCACAATGTCTCGCCCTCCATCCATGCCGCGCCCGCCTCCGGTTCGATATAGGCATGTTCCACATAGGCGGTCGTCACCGAACCCTCGACCATATGGGCCGATGCCGCCAACGCCGATGCCGTGTCGCCCCGGCGTACCACCCCTTCGACCAGCAGGTTTCCGACGCGATTTGCCAGAATTTGTTCGGCACCCGGCGCTTCGGCATCGGCCGGGGTCAGAAGGGCTCGCAACGGAGTCCAGATGATCGGAAAGTCCGCCAGATCAGGCTCCACACCCGGCAAGAAGGCAACGATGGCCACGCATTCCCCTCGAAACCGCGCAACATCGGCGGCAATCGCGGGCTGATCGGCAAAGGCCGGAATGACGGAGAACGCGTTCCGTCCCGGAATGTCGGCTGTGGTAAACACTGCGGCGATACCGGGGCGGCGGGCAAAGGCCGCAAGATCGCCAAAGGCAAAGGCGGCATGAGCGTGGGGAGAGCGCACGGCTTTCACGACCAGCGCATCCTCTGGCACGAAATCGGCACCGAACATATCGCCCTGCACCTTGGCCGCCCCGTCCAGCCGCGCGATCCTTGCGCCTACCGCAGGGCCTTCGGGCAAGGCCGCCACTGGCGCGTCGCGCCAGGCATCACAGACCGCCGCAAGAATCTTGCGATAGCCGGTGCAGCGGCACAAAACGCCACCCAGTGCCTGTTGCGCCTGTTCCTCTGTCGGGCGGGCAATCTGCGACAGCAACGCCACCGCCGTCATCAGCATTCCCGGCGTGCAGATACCGCATTGCGCTGCCCCGTGACGCAAGAAACTGGCGCGCAACCGGGCCAGCACCTCTCCCGACCCTTCGACCGTTTCCACCCGCGCCCCCTCGACACGCGCGGCGGGCATCAGGCAGGCGCAGACCGCCTTGCCATTCACCAATACCGTGCAGGCGCCACAATCTCCTGCATCGCACCCCACCTTGGTGCCACGCGCACCCAACCGCTCGCGCAAGACCTCTGACAAACGCTCGGTCGCGGGCGCCTCGCAAGTGGCTGGCTGGCCATTCAAGGTAAACCGTATCATCCTGCCGCCTCTTGAACTGCGCGCCGCAACAGCTCTGTCACCGCCTCCAGCCGATAACCTGCGGGTGCGCGGATATCGTCAATCGGCGACAGGCTGGCGGCAATGTCTTCCACCCTGATCCGTCCAGCCAGATCGGCCACCGGCATGTCCCGCAAGGCTGCTTCAAGCAGCGGCATACGACAGGGAACCGGCGAACATGCACCTGCCGCAATCGCAATTTCAGTCACTATTCGGCCTTCTGTAACACATCTTACGGCGACAGAAGCGATCGAGATCACCAGGTGCGCGCGTGCGCCCAGCTTGTGAAACACACCTTTCCCATCCATTGCCGACCGTCGAATGTGCAACGCGACGATCAGTTCGTCCGGCCTGCGCACTGTGCGCCGGGGGCCAAGAATGAACTCTGCCAGCGTCACCTCGCGGCGCCCGGCGGTCGATGCCAGCTCTACCACCGCATCCAGCGTCAGCAGGGGTGGCACGCCATCCGCCGCAGGCGAGGCATTTCCCAGATTGCCGGCAAGGGTGCCTGCGTTCTGCACCTGCCAGCCGCCGATCAGCCCTGCAGCCCGCTGCAACCCGGCAAGGGCCGCGGGAAGGGGGGCGGCGGCAATTTCGGCCCAAGTCACTGCACCACCGATGCGCAAACCACCGGCGTCCAGCGTAATCTCCTGCATCTCTGCGATGCCGGTCACATCCACGACCGCGCGGCTCAGTTGCGCACCAGCCCCAGGGTAAACATCGGTGCCGCCCGCCAGCACATCCCACCCGCCCTGCGCAAGCAGGGCCAGCGCGTCATCCAGACGCAAAGGGCGGGAATAGTCGGTCAAACTGGCCCCCAATTCATTTGCATACGAACAGACTGGCGTGCACGCCGCCCACCTGTCAACTTTCTTGCGCCGACGCGCGCCGCAGCCTATGGCAAACCATGGCAAAGCACACAGATTACGCATTGGACGATCAGGTCGGCTATATCCTGCGCCGTGTCACGCAGCGCCATCTGGCCATCTTTGCCGAGGCGATCCCAGAGATTACCACCACCCAATTCGCCGTGCTGGCCCGCCTGTCGCAGATGGGGCCATTGTCGCAAAACCATCTGGGCCGCGAAACCTCGATGGATGCCGCGACAGTCAAAGGAGTGGTGGACCGGCTGACCAAACTGGGCCTGACCGCCACCAGACCGGACCCCGAAGATCGCCGCCGCCTGACCGTCAGCCTGACCGATGAGGGCGCGCGCCTTTTTGCGCGGCGCAAGGAAACCGGACTGGCCGTATCGACAGCAACGCTTGCGCCCCTTGATCCGGCAGAACAGGCAACCTTTCTGGCCCTGCTGTCACGATTGACCTGATCTGGCCAGGTGGCGCGCACGAAAGGCCGCCACCTCAGCCGTCGTTGGAGCATGACCGCTAAAGGTCAGCGTATAGGGCGGAATACGCTCAATCCGGCGCCCGATGCTTTCACTGGTGCGCAAGGTAATATAGCCGACCTGCGTCAGATAAACGGCATGGGCGCGCACGTCGGCCTCGTCCGGGGCATAGCCGAACTGTTTGAAAACCTGCCCGATTGCCGCGATGCGGGCTGCATCAGCCTCGGCCAATGTCCGTGCCAGCGCCGGATCGTTCAAGGCCCAGGTGCGAATGGCAAACTCCAGCCGGGAATCGAACAATGCCGGGTCAATCCAGCAGTCGCACAGATTCAGCATGGCTTCCGTGATCGTGGCAGCCTTCGCCTCGCACCGGGCGATCAGGTTTCCTGTGTTGCGCCCCTGCCATCGCGCAATCAAACCGGCCAGAAGCGCCTCTCTATCGGCAAAATGCCAATAGAAAGAGGTGCGTGACATCCGCAGCTTTTCCGCCAGCGGCGCCACCTTGACCGCTTCGACACCGCCTGAAACCAATGCCTCATAAGCGGCATCAAGCCACAGCTCTGCCGAACCGCGCCATCCCCGATCTGTCGCAGGCTGATCCATGGCCGGACCTTAGGCGAGCATGTCCCTCGCCACAACCCGAAACAGAATTGACACTACTGTCGAGTTTTCATTTGACCTTCGTCTCCGACGCCGTAATCTGCGCAAAATGCCAGCGAGAGGCCGCCATGTCGAACGATCCCCTTCTCCAGCCCTATCAGTTGAAACACCTGACGCTTCGCAACCGGATCATGACAACCAGTCACGAACCGGCCTATAGTGACGACGGGATGCCCAAGGACCGCTATCGGCTGTATCACCTGGAACGCGCCAAGGCGGGTGTGTCGATGGTGATGACCGCAGGTTCCGCCAGTGTAAGCCGTGACAGCCCGCCGGTTTTTTCCAACCTTCTGGTCTGGAAGGACGAGATCGTTCCATGGATGAAACAGCTCACGGATGACTGCCACGAGGCCGGCGCTGCGGTGATGATCCAGCTTTCGCACCTTGGCCGCCGCACCCGCTGGGACAAGGGCGACTGGCTGCCGGTTCTGGCCGCCGGCCCCTCGCGCGAACCCTCGCACCGCGCCTTTCCCAAGGTGATGGAGGATTGGGACATCGCCCGCGTGGTGCAGGATTATGCCGATGCGGCCGAGCGGATGGCAGCAGCCGGTCTCGATGGGCTGGAGTTCGAATGTTACGGCCATCTGATGGATCAGTTCATCAGCCCGCTGACCAACGGAATGCCCCCCGGCCCCTATGATGCCAGCAGCCTTGATAACCGCCTGCGCTTTGCATTCGAGGTGCTGTCGGCGGTGCGTGAGCGGGTCGGGCCGAAGATGCTGCTGGGGATGCGCTATACGGCGGATGAGGATTCCCCCGGCGGCATCCCGCCGGAAGAGGGCGTGGAAATGGCCCGACGCTTCCGCGATTCGGGGCTGGTGGATTTCGTCAACATCATCCGCGGCCGCATTTTCACCGACCCGGCGATGACCGATGTGATTCCAATTCAAGGAATGCGCTCTGCCCCGCACCTTGACCTTGCAGGCCGCATCAAGGCCGAGGTCGGCCTGCCTACCTTCCACGCGGCCCGCATTCCCGACGTGGCTACTGCGCGCCATGCCGTTGCCTCGGGGATGCTGGACATGGTCGGCATGACCCGCGCCCATATGGCCGACCCGCATGTGGTGCAGAAAATCGTCGAGGGCCGCGAGGAAGACATCCGCCCCTGTGTTGGCGCCACCTACTGCCTTGACCGGATCTATCAGGGCGGCATGGCGCTTTGCATCCACAACCCCTCGACCGGCCGCGAGGAAACCCTTCCCCACGCCATCCCTTCCGCCAAAGTGAAAAAGCGTGTGGTGATTATCGGCACCGGCCCGGCGGGGCTTGAGGCGGCGCGCGTGGCCGCCGAGCGCGGGCATGAGGTGACCGTGTTCGAGGTGGCCGACCAACCCGGCGGGCAGGTGCGGCTGACGTCGCTGACCAAGCGGCGCTCGGAAATGATCGGCATCATCGACTGGCGCATGGCGCAATGTGCCGCCCGCGATGTGGATTTCCGCTTCAACACCTGGGCCGAGGCGTCGGATGTGCTGGCGCTGAAACCCGATGTGGTGATCGTTGCGACCGGCGGGATGCCCCAGAAAGACATCCTCGATTTCGGTAATGATCTGACGGTTTCCGCCTGGGACATCTTGTCCGGTGACGTAAAGCCTGGTCAGAACGTGCTGCTGTTCGACGATGCGGGCGACCACACCGCCCTGCAAGCCGCGCAGTTCCTCGCCGAAAGCGGTTCCACGGTTGAGGTCATGACCCCCGACCGCACCTTCGCCCCGGAAGTGATGGCGATGAACCTTGTCCCCTACATGCGGGCCATGCAGGACAAGAAGGTGACCTTTACCGTCACCTACCGGCTGACCGGCGTGGAAAAGGACGGCAACCAGATCAAGGCTGTGGTGGGGTCAGACTATATGAAACTGGCGCAAGAACGCCACTTCGATCAGGTCATCGTCAACCACGGCACGCAGCCCTTGGCCGACATCTACTTTGACCTCAAGCCACAGTCGGAAAACCTGGGTGCGGTGGACTATGAGGCTCTGATCGCCCGCCAGCCACAACCTGCTGGCAAGGGGCCTAAAGGCTTTCAGCTTTACCGGATCGGCGATGCGGTCGAGGCCCGCAACACCCATGCCGCGATTTATGAGGCGATGCGTCTGATGGTCACTGTCTAAGGGGCAAATCGAAACGCAAGCGGAGGCGACAGGCTCCCCCTATCCGCTTGCACCTTTCGAAATACTCCACGGGGGTCCTGGGGTGTGAAACCCCCGGCTTTCCCGATTCAGTTCAATTCTGCCACAATCGCCTGTGCTGCCACGCGCGGGTCCGCCGCCTGCCAGACCGGGCGCCCCACCACGATATGATCGGCACCGTCGCCAATCGCCTGCGCGGGCGTGGCGATGCGTTTCTGGTCGCCCACCGCAGATCCGGCAGGTCGCACGCCGGGCGTAACGATCAGCTTGCCTGCCGCTTGCGGCAGGGCGCGGATCATCGCCGCTTCTTGCGGGCTGGCGATCACGCCATCGGCCCCGGCTTCCAATGCGCGGGCCGCGCGTTCCAGCGTAATTTCGTGAATGTCTCCCGTCTTGATCAGGTTCGCATCCAGATCGGCCCGGTCCAGCGAGGTCAGCACCGTCACCGCCAGAATCTGCGTCGGTCGTCCCTTGCGCCCCTCTGCCGCCGCGCGCACCACCTGCGGGTCGCCATGCACGGTCAGGAAATCAAGGTCATACTGCGCAATGCCGCGCACCGCCGCCTCGACCGTGGCGCCGATATCGAACAACTTCATGTCCAGAAACACCCGCTTGCCCAGCTCGTGCTTCAGCTCATTGGCCAAGGCAAAGCCGCCGCCGGTCAGCATTCCCAGCCCGATCTTGTAAAAACTGGCCGCATCGCCGATGCGGTTGACCAATTCCAGCCCCTGCACCACGTTCGGCACATCCAGCGCCACGATCAGGCGGTCATCGGCGGGCTTCGGCATCGCGGTTCTCCTGCTGTTGGGGGCGGCTGGGTGATGGGCTTCGGGGGCGCATCTGTCAAGCAGGGAGGACGCGATGATTCTGGCTTTCGAGGTTGGCGGCAGCCGGATCCGCGCCGCGCGGGTTCAGGGCGCGCGGTTGGAGCCGTTAGGTGAATGCCCAACGCCCACCGATGACCTTGCGGCCTTCATCGCCGCACTGCGCAACTTTCTGACAGAGGAGAGCGCCGTCTCCCTGTCCATTGCCGGGGTCGTGGACCCGGTCAGCGGCAAGATCATCGTCGCAAACATCCCGTGCCTGAACGGGCGCAGGGTCGCGTCAGACCTGACCGCCGCCCTTGGCCGCCCCGTCACAGTGCTGAATGACGCCGATTGCTTTGCCCTAGCCGAGGCGCGGCATGGCGCTGGGCGCGGCCATGACAGTGTCTTCGCGCTGATCCTGGGCACCGGGGTTGGCGGCGGGCTGGTGCTGAACGGGCGGCTGGTCAGCGGGCCGGGCGGTATTGCCGGGGAATGGGGCCATGGGCCGGTGGTGCGCGGCCCTTTTGCCCTGCCCTGCGGCTGCGGGCAGATGGGGTGCCTCGATCAACTTGGTGGCGCGAGGGGGCTGGAGCGATTGCATCACCTGATCCATGGGCAAAACCTTTCGGCGCCAGAGATCGTCACCAACTGGCGGAACAGTAACGCTTTGGCGACCGAGACAATCACCGAATGGCGCACCATTCTGGGCGGGCCGCTGGCCATGCTGGTCAATACTCTGGGCGTCACTTGCCTGCCGGTTGGTGGCGGCCTTTCCAACGCGCCCGACCTGATTGCGGCGCTGGACGAAACGGTCCGCGCGGGGATCTTGCGCGGCACCGACGCGCCCCTTCTGGTGCCCGCACAGCTTGGGGCCGATGCCGGGCTGATCGGTGCCGCCGAAGCCGGTGCAGGTTGACAGCCGCGCCGCCTGGTAGTCCTCTGGCCCCACAACAAGAGGCCTGCCATGGACATCACCCTGACTTTCGACCGCCCCGAGGATGGCCCGATGAGCGGCCCGGTGCAGGTGGGCTGGTTCCTGACTAGTGACAAGGGCGCCGTCCTTTATGATCCACCCGAGCGGGTCAGCTTTCGCCAGACCAACCGGGCCCATGCCAAATCCGCCGCGCGCTGCCCCGGTGTGATCCAACTCGAAAGCCGGTATTTCATGGTGAAATGCCCGTTCGACCTGCACATCGGCTTTGGCCGCGATGACAAGGGCAAGGCCCATCTGATCAACCGCGCCGGTGGCGCCAGCACGATTCGCGGCAACAAGCTGGGCGAAGTGCTGACGCTGGTGAACGAGGCAGAATGGCGCTATCCAGACCGCCCGACCATCCAGCTTTCGCTGCCCTACGGCTTCATCGCCGATGAAACGGTGTATGTGACGCAGCTTTCCCCCTTTCTGCACTATCGCGCCGACACCCTGCCAGGCACCATCTTTGGCGGGCGCTTTCCGCTGAACATCTGGCCCCGCCCGTTGATGTGGGCCTTTGAATGGCACGAGCCGCAGAAAGACCTGATCCTGCGCCGGGGCGAGCCCCTGTTCTATGTGCAGTTCGAGGCGAGCGGCCCTGATCGCGCGATTCAACTGGTCGAGGCCGACCGAACGCCGGAATTGCAGAAATACATGGAACAGATCGGCGGGGTGGTGAACTACGTCAACCAGACCTTCGGCCTGTTCAAGGCTGCCGAAGGCTTGCGGCCAAAACGCCTGCTGACGCCCAAGGCCCGCGATTGAAAAGCCTGATCGAGACCTACCATGTCGCTACCGATACCGTGCGGCTGGTGCTGGAGGTTGAAGGCCGGGTCGAGGCGCCGAACTGGTCGCCCGACGGGCGCTGGCTGATGGTCAACTCTGCCGGGCTGCTCTATCGCGTCCCGCTTGATGCCCCCCGGTTGGAGCGGATCGACACCGGCCCGGCCACCCGCTGCAACAACGATCACGGCTTCAGCCCGGATGGGCGAACCCTCTATCTCTCCTCGCATCACGAAGGCCAAGGCGCGCAGATCTACCGGATGCCCGTTTCGGGTGGCACGTTGCAAAAGATCAGCCCGCAGGCCCCAAGCTGGTGGCACGCGGTTTCGCCAGATGGGAAAACTATTGCCTATCCGGCCGTTCGTGACGCATCAAAGGTGCTCGATATCTATACAATGTCAGCCCCGCGCAAGGCCGATCAGACTATGCCTTCCTCTCCCCTAGCGGGAGAAGGCTGGGATGAGGGGGCTTCCCGCGAGACCCGTCTGACCCATGGCATCGGCCATTCCGACGGGCCGGATTTCAGCGCCGATGGCAGCCGCATCTACTGGAATTGCGATGCCACTGGCCACGCCCAGATCTGGGTGATGAACGCCGATGGCAGCGACCAGCACCCTCTTTTCACCGATAATCATGTAAACTGGTTCCCGCATCCGTCGCCATGCGGACGGCATCTGGTCTATCTCGCCTATCCGCCGGGCACCCAAGGCCATCCGGCAGATTTGCCCGTGGCCCTTGTTCTCTGCTCACCCGATGGCAGAAATCGCCGCCGCATCCGCGAGCTTATCGGCGGGCAAGGCACGATGAACGTGCCGAACTGGGCACCAGACGGGTCGGCCTTCGCCTATATCCGCTACGAACCATAGGGCGCAGGCGGCGCGCCCCAGGCAGAGATATGCACCTCTGCGCCGTCCGGGCCTGCCAGATGCTCGGGCGTCAGCCCGACGATCCGCAACCGCAACGGGCGGCCCTGCGCCAGCTCTGGCTGCAATATGCGCGACGCAGCCGGGCCCAACCTGCCCAGAATCATGTTCTTCTGCCGCGGGATGACCCCAAGCAAGGGCCGCCGGATCCGCGCCATCACGCCAATCGTGCCATCGTCCAGCGA
>APMI01001418.1_pt1 | contig 16181 bp, 14 predicted proteins | sample 667938 | NCBI WGS metagenome assembly APMI01 (sample SAMN01084076, study PRJNA167559) | wastewater metagenome | biome: Wastewater | place: Denmark: Ejby Moelle, Odense | collected 2011-11-28 | reverse complement strand
AGGAACGCGACGTCGCCCGCGCCCAGGTCGCGCAGGCCGAGGCCGCGCTGGCCCAACGCCAGGCCGATCTGGACGAGCTGGAGATCTTCGCGCCGATGTCCGGCGAGATCTCGGGCAGGATGATCGAGCTGGGCGAAAATGTCGGACCCGGCGCACCCCTGTTCACCATCGTCGATCTGGATCAGGCCTGGTTCACCTTCAACCTGCGCGAGGATCTGCTTGCGGGTCTTTCCGTGGGCGACCGGCTGACGATCCGCATCCCCGCAATGGACCTTGAGACCGAGGCCGAGATCACCCTGATCAACGTGCAGGGCCAGTTCGCCAGCTGGCGCGCGACCCGCGCCACAGGTGATTTCGACCTGCGCAGCTTCGAGCTGCGCGCCCGCCCGGTCCAGCCGCTGGAGGGTCTGCGCCCCGGCATGTCCGCCCTGATCCAGCTGGACCGCTAGGGCCATGTTGGCGGTCATGGCACGCGAGTTCCGCCTGCTGCCGCGCCGCCCGGCGCTGGCGGGGCTGGTCGTGGTGCTGCCCTTGATCATGCTGCTGGTTCTGGGCGGGATCTTTCGCGCGGGGATTCCCACGGGCATGGCAGTGGCGGTCATCGACCACGACCGCTCGGACCTTTCGCGCGGCGTCACGCGGATGCTGGACGCCGCGCCTGAGCTGACCGTGACCCACCGCGCGACGGATCTGTCCGAGGCGCGGTCGCTGATCGTATCGGGCGCGGTGCGGGGCGCGGTTCTGATGCCGCCGAACCTCGAGCGCGACATCACCCGCGGCGAGCGCCCCGAGATCGTCACCTTTTACGACAACCAGCACATGAGTGCCGGATCGCTGGTCGCGCGCGGCGCCCGCACTGCCATCGACACCGCGCTGGCCGGGCTGCGCCTGTCGGTGCGCCAAGGTCAGGGAGAGGCGCCCGTGCAGGCCATGGTCAGCCTGCAGCCCATCCCTATGCAGGCCCATGCGCTGTTCAACCCGGCCTTCGACTATGTACATTTCCTCTTGGCCGCGCTGATCCCCACGGTGCTGCAGATCATCGCGGCCGCCGCGACTGCCTATGCAGTCTCTCTGGATTTCGGGCCGGGGCGGCATCCGCGCGTGCTGATGCGCATGGCGGGGGGAATCCTGCCCGCGATGCTGGGCAAGATCCTGCCCTATACGGTGATCTTCCTGCTGATCCTGGGCCTGTCGGATGTGGCGCTCTATGGCTGGCTTGCGGTGCCCCTGCGCGGGTCGCTGTGGTTGATGGCTCTGGGGGCGGTGCTGTTCGTGCTGGCATCCCAGATGATCGGCGCGCTGGCCTTCGTCCTCAGCCGCGACATGGGCCGGGCGGCCAGCCTGATCGCCATCATCACCGCGCCCGCCTTCGGCTTCATGGGGCTGGGCTTTCCGCGCGAGGCCATGTCCACCCTGGCACAGGCCTGGGGCGCGGCCATCCCGGGCACTTGGTATGTGCAGCTGCGCATCGACCAGTCGCTGCGGGCGACGCCGCTAGACATATCCGCGATATCCGTCCTGTGGCTCGCGGTGATCGCAGGCGTGCTGGCAGCGCTGATCCTGTTGCAGCTCTCGCGCCTCGCCCGGCAGGAGGTGGCGGCATGAGCGCGCTGGCGACAGCCTTTCGGGCCGAACTGCGAGCCGTCCTCGGCGACCGGCAGGTGCGGATGATCGTTCTTCTGGCACTGGTCATCTATGCCCTGATCTATCCGCTGCCCTACCGGGCCGAGCTGCTGCGCGACGTGCCCGTGGTGCTGGTCGATCAGGACCGCAGCACCGCCTCGGCCGATCTGGTGCGCCGGGTCGATGCCTCCGAGGCCGTCGCCCTGACCCATGACGCCCTCGACATGGCCGAGGCCACCCGGCTGGTCCATGAACGCCGCGCCTATGGCGTCATGCTGATCCCCGACGGGTTCGAACGCGCCCTGCTGCGCGGCGATCAAAGCCCCGTCGCGCTCTATGCCGACGCCAGCTACTTCCTGATGTATCAGCGCGTGATGCAGGGCGCCGCCGTTCCCCTGCGCCAGATGGGCGCCGAGATCGAGGCCGCGCGGCTGATCGCGCAAGGCACGCCCCGCGCCGTCGCCACCGCGCAGGCCGTCGCCACCGCGCAGGTCAGCCCGGCCAACCAGATCGAGGTGCCGCTGTTCAATCCCGCCGCGGGCTACGCGACCTACGTGCTGCCTGCGGCCTTCGTGCTGATCCTGCAGCAGACGATGATGATGGGGCTGGCGCTGGCCGCGACGCGACGCGGGCCGCTGCCGGGGCACGCGGTCTGGCGGCTGCTGGGACGGGCGGGAGCGTGGCTGGCGATCTATGTGGGGCTGCTGCCGATCTACCTGATCGTCCTGCCGGTGCTTTATGGGCTGCCGATCCTTGGCGGGCCGGGGGCGCTGATGATGCTGGGCCTGCCCTTCCTGCTGGCCGCCGGCTTTCTGGCGCAGCTGGTCGCGGCGCTCTTCCGGCAGGGCGAGGTCGTGCAGGTCGTGCTGCTGGCAATGGGGCTGCCCTTCTTCTTCCTGTCGGGCTTCGCCTGGCCGGTCGAGGCGATCCCGGTCCATCTGAATGCGCTGGCGCAGCTGATCCCGTCCACCGCGGCCATCGATGGGCTGGTCCGGGTGACTCAGATGGGCGCCACCTTGCCGCAGATCGCGCCAATCCTTTGGCATCTCTGGGCGCTGGCCGGCGGGCTGGGCCTCATCGTCCTGGCTGTCGAGATCCGCCGCGCGGCACGGTCGACACCCACAACCAACGAAAGACCCGCCTTATAGGGCAGCCGGTTCCGATAGGGCTGCGTCTTGCATGAACCGCACCTGCCTCTGGAGGGTATACGGCTGGATGAGCAAATCCGTCACCCTCCAGAACGTTGCCTCGCGCAGAACCCAGCATCAGAACGGCGCCTTCCATTTAGGCCCTGATCTCGACGTCGAAAGGGGGGCAATTTTGGACGCCGGAACGGGGTGAGTTTTGCGTGCATATTGACAGAGAATTCTGAGATTTCAAATCATGCGGAGCAACCCACCCAGGCTTTCCAGTTTGACGACGCCCGAGGATGAAAGTTGGCTTGTCGCGGCGCACTCGTAAATTGCCAGACACTCGCGGCGACGGAGGCGGAAGAAGCAGGGGATGCTCCGTTGCTGTCAGGCCAATCGCTGCCCGACGCAGAACACTCGTCATAGTGGTCGCCACGACCTACAGAACGTCCGCTATGGAGGATTGCCGCAAGTGCCGGGAAGCACCACAATCGGGCTGCTTTCCGCCCTTCGCGACGCTTCTCGCCCTATCTTCACCCTGAGTTTTTCGCCTGCCGTTCTGCGATCAAAGCCGCGAGTTCAGGCAGATCGGCACCAGAGAGGCCCACCGCGCCGATCTCAATCAATCTGCGGTCCTCCTTGGTCATGCCCTTCTTCGGCCATGCCGACTGGAACCTGTCCAAGGCCTCAGAAAACCCGGAGGCCCAATCGCCCTGCGCCTTCTTCGATCGACTGGATATCGAGGCCGCGAACTCGGCGGGCTCAGACGCTATTTCGGCAACCGCCTGGGCTCGCATCATCAGAAGGTCCATGAACCGCTGGAAGCGGGACGGGTCGATCCGGGGCAGAACGGCGTCAAGTATCCGGGGCAGCCACTGGTTCGGCATGATGATTTTCGGCGCGATGACGATCCCGGTCAGGTAGCCATCAAGCCAGTCAGACGAAAGACCCGTTCCGCGCAGCAGCGCTGCAACTTCACCCTTCTTCTCGGGTTCGGGGGCCACTTCGGCCAGATCCTCGAGCGAGGCCTCCGGATCGAAATCCGGATCATCCCGCACCCAGGCCTCGATCGTCTGTTCGTGTATATCGAGCATGAGCGGGATCTTCTTCAGCTCCCGGCCATCAAGAAGCGCCATGGCGCAAGCCACAAAACCGGTCGCATCCGGGTGAAGGCTTGTCTCCAGCACATCGGCGCTGCGGGCCATGATACGGGCCCACCAGTCGCGCCGGGTCTCGAGCCATTTCCAGAGCGCGGCCTCCGCCGAGCGGGCGCTGCGCGCCTTGTCGAGGACCGCACGGGCTTCATCGCTGTCCTCGAACCAGCTTTCGATGATCTCGTGCCGATCCCACCAGTCTTCGCTGGCCATGATCAGGGCACCCTGTTTCCGCAGCGGAAGCGCCTTGACGGTCGCGAACGATCCCATGCCGGCAATAAGATCTGGCGTCGATCTGGCCTCCGGGCGCAGCCCGTCGAGGCCGCAGAGGCGCGCCACCTCGATCAACCCCGGCACTGGAGGCAGATCGCGGGCAAGACCATCGGCAAGCGCGAGAGACACGGCCCGGCGCAAACAGTCGGCCGTCCCGGTCAATGCGCCGACATCTTCCGACATGCGCTCGATGATAGACTTCTGCTCCCGGGCGTTGGCACATGGAATGGTGTAGGCGTCCTTTACGCCTTGCCCTTGTTTCAGGAGCAGCATCGCCATCTTGCGCTGCGATCCGGCTTGCAGCGCGACACCGATGCTCTGCGCCCCACCTCCATCCGGTAAGGTGATGCGGATGCCGTGGATCTTCCATGGGGTCTGGGCCGGGTCGGCAACAACGCCTTTGCGCATGGCCTCCTTGATGACCAAATCGACCCTTCCCCGTGCCGCATCCTCGGGCATCCAACTCCGCAGCACGACCAATGTTGCCAGAATGCGACCCGGAAGGTCGCCGCGCGCAAGCCGATCGGCCAGACCTTGCGCTGCGGCAAAACGGATATGCGGTGCCGGGTCGAGCAACCACAAACAGGCCAGATCAGTATGCAGCGCATCGCTGCGGCCCACCGAATAGGCCACCACATGATCGCGCATCTCCGGGGGCATGGCCGGAAAGTTTTCGGTCAGGGCCTGGTGCAATGCAAGTGGATCGCCGTCTGCCTGCTGGATCAATTCAGCGAAAAGCCCGTCAAGCAGGGCTTCGCCTTCGACGGGATTGGCCGTACGTCGCCCATTTTCCGAAATGACCTCCTCGCGGTGCAACTCCAGAGAAGCCGGGGCGGTCAGGCCATTGCGGGTCCAGAGCCGAGCGAAGATCAGATTGTGGGCAGGCGTCATCCGCCCCTGTCGCCGCGCAAGATCAAGCGCATCCTCGGCAGTCTTGAGAAAGGTCTGGCCACGGGCCTTGCCGTTTTCCCTGGCAATACGGGCGGCATCGAGGCCTGCGCCGAGCAGATCCAGAAGGCCCTCGTCATTCGGCGAAGGGGTTTCGATTGCACATAGCTGCGCGACGATCTGGCCACCCAGGGCCGGACGATGCAGGAGGTCGAAACTCATGCGTTCAAGAACGTCGCGCCGCGCGCCGAAGCCATCGTCGCCCGCAGCCGCAAGGGCGGCCAATGCCTCATCGATCCGACTCATTGCCACGTCTTGCCCGCCGTACTGTCCGAATTCGGCGACCAGCCTAGCGAAGCGGCTGTGCCTTGTCAGGAAGATATGGCAGCCGTGTCTGACGACAGAATGGCGGGCACGCCGACCGTGGCCAGAGCCGACGGAGCAGACCGGGGGTGGCGCGCACCGGGACCTGATCACAGCTCCCAATCCGCCACGCTCTTGCGCTCCGATTGTCCGGCCAGATGGCGCTCCGCCACCGTCGCCTGCCTCAAAGTCAGACCCAAGGCCACATGCGATTTCGCCGCTGATACCACTGCCCGTGCGATCCAGCGTCGCTCGGCTTCATCCTCGACATCCCGCGCCAGCACGTCCGTCCGACCTGCTGCAAGATCTGCCACGATGCCTTCGCCATATCGCCGCCGCAGTTCGTCTGCGAAGCGCTCGGCATGAGCATCCCCCCGGAACTCGACCTTGCCCTCGGCCTTCAGGATCCGACCCATGGACCGCAGCGTGCGCACAAGTCGGTCGTTCACAGGCACGGTTTCATGGATAACAGCATGGTCAATCGCCTTGGCTGCTTTGTCGTAGAACTCTTGCAAGTCCTCGGCCGCGCGCTTTCCCTGATCAGGGTCGCGCGGGTCCAGTCGTCGCCGACCAGCAAGAGCCAGAAGATCACTGCGCACCCAATCCCGCTCTTCCCAAGCGTTCGCCGCGCCAGTTTCCAGACGGCTGGCGATACGCTCTCCGCTCAGACCAATTGCAGTCGCACCCGCCACGATCTCCGCGCGCAGCCGCTCCGCTGCCCCGGGCTGCAGGGCTGTTTCCGCCCGGCCCCGCGTCAGGGTATCGTCCTCAAGCGCCACGCCGTAGACCGTAGACTGCGGCGTCATCTGGAGAAGCTGCGCGCCGCGTGCATCGCCAAGCCCGCGGGCGATGTCGATGGCATATCCATAAAGCTCGTCCCGCAGTTCCTTGCGCTCTACCACCGGGGCCTTGCGGATCCTGCCTTTCGTCTCGGTCATCCATCCGGCGAAATGCCGCTCCAAGTCAGCGCGCTCGAGCGTCGCCGCCTCAGCCGGGAAGGGAGAAAGCACCCCGCCCTGCCGAAGCACTTCCTCGGCCTTGACGATCTTCTCGGCGATCTCCGGCAACCCGGTCAGAGCCGCCACATGGCTCAGGCTGCGCATGGCGTCTGCCGTGCGCGCCATGGTAGCGAGTGCATCCTCCAGCGCCCTGCCCTCACGCGGCCGCACCTCCGGTGCCCTGCCTTCTTCCCGCGCCCGTTCGATCTCTGCCCTTGACGGGCCATAGGTCAGCAACCCCCGCTCTGCCCGCGAGGTCGCATCCAGGAACACACCTTCTTCGGCCGCAATGGCCACCATGCGCTCTTTCATCGTGTCGAGGTTGAACGCATGCTCCTTCGCCATGAAAAACCAGCTGTCGTTCAGCGTGCCCCGGTTGTTCACGACGATATGGACATGCGGATGTGCCCGGTCGGTGTGCAATGCCGCGACGTAGGACCAGACATCGTCCTGATGGTCACCCGACTGGAACATCTCGAAGGCCCAGATCTCGGCAATCAGCTTGGCCTTCTCGGCCCGCACATGGGACGGAAAGCTCAGAAGCAGATGGCTGGTGTGCCCGTTCTTGGGCGACCCACGCCAATCTTCGACCCAGTCGCCGATGATGTCTTTTCGTTCGTCCTTGGTCAGCCCCTTGGCATCTGCATCCAGCACGACCCCGTTGCCAAAGATCGATGCCGACTTCGAGAAGAGGTAGTCCATCTGGGCCCCCAGCTCCTTGGCGTTCGCCGTGCCACCCTTGCCGATCTTCTTGATGACCGCCGCGTTCGATCCCAGCGAAAAACGCCACAGCTGGCTGGCGCGCGGCGAGAATCGAAAGCCCTGCCGAGAGGAGGAAGAAGGACCGGGTTTCACGCGCCCTGACTGGGGACGCAGGAAGTCGAGGTCGCCAAGAACAGCCTCTGCCAGCCCGATGGGCCGCGATCCAAGCTTAACCATGGCGCGCGCCCTCTTGGGTTTCGACAAACTTGCGGAACAGCGCCACGCCCTGCCGCCGGCGTTCCGCGATGATCTGGCTCATCGCCTTTGCCACCATTGGCAGCGACCGGCGCAGCTCTTCCACCGACGCCCACTGCGCCTTGACCATCGGCGCCCTGCCCCGGTTTGCAGCCAGCGCGATCTGGTTCACGTTGGTGCCGATCTTGGCCAGCTCGTAGCGGATCTCCTCCAGCCGCGTGCTGTCTTCCCTGCTGAACTCGAGGAAGCCCGACGCCATCCGCACCACCGACCGCACACCGTCAGAACGGGATTTCGCGCCCAGTTGGGTGCAGAGCGCATCGAAGGCCTGAAGTTCCTCGGCAGGCAGACGGCAGCTGACAACCTGGCCCAAACTCTCGGCTCGCGGTCGCCCGCGGTGCGCCACTTGCTGCGCTGCAGAATCAGCCAGATCGCAATTCGCTTTGGCTGAAACACCGGACCCAGACTTAAGTCGTATTTTGCGCGGCTCTGATTTTTCTGCCAACTTCCGCCACCGATTATTTGTAGACACATCGCATTTCCTGCCACCTTCTCTATCCCCTTCTTTCAGCCCTTGATCAAGCACAATCTATGCGCGACATGAACCCTTGCAGGTTGTGTTAACCTTGGGTAACTCACCTGCTACCGAGTGCACTTCGCTGATCGCTGAATGCACAAGGCGCAACCGGAGAAGGTGCACCTCCAAGCCCTTGGCAGGAGGGCATTTCCCGGGCAGAAGTGGCGGTAACGCCCTGTTTTGTTTGATGTACGGACCCAACCGTTCAGTGTTGCGGGTTCGGAGAAAGGAAGTGTGGGATGCGTCTTGTGGCATCGGCGACGTGTGATCAGGGCTACGCCTTATGATACACGCATTGCGCGATCAGATAAAAGACATACGCATCCAGTAATCAGACAAGTGATTAAAGAGATACGCCTTGCGCAATAGGAGTTGCGCGAGATGGTTTCTGATATCCGCTGTCGTGGTTCGGATTTATGCGATGCGATTTAGGATAAAAGTTTTCAGCGATCTGCATTCAGAAAAATGGGATCGTTAATTTGCGAAGTGAGGAAGGTGGTATGGGTTATGGAATACGGGTTGTGCTGGTGATGAACAGGAAGGGCGGATCGGGCAAGAGCACGCTCTGCCGCGCCCTTGCTTCTGCCGCAGCAAGTCGCGGTGAGACGGTTACGATCTTCGACACGGATGCCTCGAAGTCTTGCCTCAAGTGGATGCAGGCGGGGCAAGAGGCCGGAAACTGGTCACCCCATGTTGAGGTGATCCACACACTTGATGCCCACCGGGTCGTCGAGGCGATTGACCATATCTATGAACGGCCAGACCAGGAGCATCTGATCCTGATCGACACTTTCGGCGGCGGGTCAGAGGCACAGGATGTGCTGGCCGTTGCCGCCCACCGGATCATCTGCCCGATGATGCTGTCGCGCGGCGATCTCAGCGAGACGCTCGAGACCGCCAACTGGTATTTGAAGCTGCGCGGGCGGGTCGACAATCCGGATGAGCTTGCCGGCTTCTCCGTGGTGTTCAGTCGCGTGCAGGTCCGGCTCTCTGAAGCGGAGCGCGCGGTGGCGGATGAACTCTTCCGGTCGCTGCCTGCCTGCGAGGCCTGGCTGTCCAATCGCAGCGCCTATGTCCGGATGGACAAGGAAGGGCTCCTCGGCCCGATCGCGGACAAGACGCCAAATCGCGGCTTGGCGGCGCATCTGCAGACAGCCGTGAAGGAGGCCGGGGAGCTTCTCGACGAAATCGATCAGTTGATCGCGGCCCCGGCGGAGGTCGCATAATGGCACCGCGTAAAGATCAGATGCGGATCATCCGGCAGGACGCGGGTTTTTCAGCGAAGCTTGGGTTTGGTGGGATGGTCGCGCCCCCGGCGGAGGTTGAAAGACCGAGCGCGATGCCGTCGGCGCCGGTCTGCTCCCGGCCAGAATCGAAGCCCGAGCAACCGGCAATCGTGACAGCCGCCGCACATGTCATGCCCCAACGCGATGATGATGGCGGGTTGCCCATCCGCGGCCAAGAAGAAGCCCGGAAAGAGGAGGGTGAACCGCGGACACCACTGCACTTGGCGCAGCGCCATGCGGTGCCTGCCCCATCCGCAACGGCCCGGGGTCAGGTCGTCTATGTCGCGGTGTCGCTCACCGCCAGGCAAGCCCATCTCGCTGAAGCCTGGGCCTCAGTGGCGCGGTGCTCGGTCCAGTTCCTGATCCGTCGCGTGGCGCAGGGACTGCGTGACGAGGCCTTTGACGACTGGGAACGCGATGGCATGCCCGAAGTCAGTGAACCTCGCGGTGCACGGGGCAAGCATCCGACCAGCGTGACCTTGACCCTGCGACCGCCTTTTGCAGCCGACCTGGCCGCCCGGCACGATCCGCTTGGGGTTCTTGGTTTGGCGCGGGTCATGGGCCCGGCCTTCCGCGCGCGGTTCCAGGAGGCATTCGACATCGCCTTGGACAAGGCGCCGCTGCACACGACAACCGAGGGAGAAGAGAAATGACTGATCAGAAATCGAATGCCCTCGACGACGACACGTCGGCAGCCAAGTTTGATGTTGGCAGGCCTGTGGAATGGATGGTCGACCCGGATCATCGCGAGAAGATCCTCGGCGTCACCTATGAGTTCAGCCATACCGGCGAGCGCAAGACGGTTTGGTACACAGCGAACAAGCGGCGCGCGAAGTGCTTCATTGTTTTGGAGGTCCTACAGTTGCTCGGAAAGGAGACCACCTGACAATGACAGGTCGCAACGTGGGCAACCACTTGGTGGCCAATGCGCGCGAACCGGGGGGGGGCAAGCCATGAAGTTTCTGAATCGATCCGCTGGTTTCGATTCAGAAAAGTAATTGGACTTGCTGCGACGCAGGGAGGATTCTGTGTTGGGAGGCCCACATGGTTCTGGCACATCTGCACCGCATCGATCCCGATGCCAATATGGCCCGGTTCTATTGCATTGACGTCGCACCGACACTGTTCGGCGAGGTCTCCGTTCTTCGGACCTGGGGCAGGATCGGGACGCGCGGTCGGACAAGTGTCGAAACTTGCCTGTCTGCCGCAAAGGCGGAGAAGGCTGCAGTCCGAACGCTTCGCCAGAAGGTGCGGCGGGGCTATCGGCCGTCCGGCGAGTTGCTGCCGCCATACCTTGCGGTGTGAGATCGGTCAGGCCTTCCGCTGAAGCCTGCCTTCAAGCTCCGCACCGGCCTCGATGGCGATCCGCTCATGGATGACATCGGCCTGCACGACTGCGCTCGGCGCGAGCTGAACGTTTCGCGCCGAGATCATACCAGAGACCGCCCCAAGCACGACGAGGTCGTGGGTGGCGACGGAACCTTCAACACGACCTGAACCAGCCACGCTGATCTCCGGCGCTCGCAGTGAGCCAACGACATTGCCTTGGATCTCGATCGGTCCACTGGAGGTGGCATCGCCTTCGACGACAAGGTCCTGCGCGAAGATGCTGCGGCGAGCGTTCGGACTTACCGGGTCCGGCCATCGGTCCAGATCGCCATGTGGTGTCTTCATCTTGGTGCCGCCTCAGCTCAACTTCGTGCCGCACGACTGGACCAGAATCGAAACGAAAGGGCAACACGCGGCGCTGTGATCGGCGAAGAAGGGCGGCAGCCTTCGGCGCTGTACAACTCATCCGGCCAGGGTCATCGCCGGTCGTCCCTCATGAACCTTAGAGTCTGCGCCGATCGCTCATGAGGGTACGTCAGGCTGTTGGTTGGTGTTGTCCACGATGAAAACGAAGGGCTAACGTATTGCCGTGAACTTCCGGCGAGGGTGATGATGCAACACGAAGAGCGCAATAGTTTGACTGATCCCGCCTCCAACTTCAGGCATACGCAGTTCGAAGGCGAGATGAAGCTGCGCCTTGCCGTTCCCTTTGACGCCTGGGAGCCCATTGGCAGGGAAGGGCCTATAACGACCGGAGCGCGCGCTCATCTGGCCCGCCTTGCCGAAGCCGGCAACGGAGGCATGGCCTGATACGCTCGGGTCGGGCCCAGTAGTCGACCGCCAACTTGTCTGCACTTGTCCGGATCCCATGCGCGACCGGTGGTTCCGCCGCTAATCGGGTGTAATTGGGTCAAGAAATGGGTTGCGGAAAATGGGTGTTATTGGGTATTTAAATGGGTATGATCCAAATCCATACGCTCCGCATCACCCCGAACTTTCTTTCGATCATCGCCGAAATCGACGAGTTCAAGGGCGCATGGCGCGCGCTCGGAAGTCTCGCCCCCGAGCGGCTGTCCGCCTTGCGCCGCGTCGCTACGATCGAAAGCATCGGCTCTTCGACCCGCATTGAAGGAAGCCGACTCTCAGATCAGGAGGTCCAGCGTCTTCTCTCCAACCTCGACATCCAGACCTTCTCGACCCGAGACGAAGAGGAGGTAGCAGGCTACGCCCAGGTCATGGATGCGGTCTTCGCCTCGTGGCGCGACATGGACGTGACCGAAAACCATATCCGCCAATTACACCGGGACCTTCTGCGGCACAGCGGCAAGGATCAGCGCCACAGGGGAGCCTGGAAGACCGCGCCAAACTCGATCGCGGCTTTCGACGACACAGGGCGGCAGATTGGCGTCGTGTTCGAGACCGCCACCCCCTTCGACACCCCCGGCCGCATGGTTGAACTGATCGACTGGTACAACACCGCCACCCGGGACCGTGAACTGCATCCGCTGCTGCTGATCGGAGTCTTCGTCGTGGTCTTCCTCGAGATCCATCCGTTCCAGGACGGCAACGGACGTCTCAGTCGGATCCTTACGACCCTCCTGCTTCTGCGCGCAGGCTATGCCTATGTACCGTACTCCTCCCTCGAAAGCGTGATCGAGCAAAGCAAGGAGGCCTACTATCTGGCCCTTCGACAAACCCAGGGAACGATCAGGTCTGACAGTCCGGACTGGGAACCTTGGCTCGGCTTCTTCCTGTCCGCGCTGCAGCGCCAGATGCATCGTCTGCGCGTAAAGATTGAGCGTGAACGACTTTTGATGGGTAGCCTCCCGGAAGTTTCGGCGCAACTCTTGGACCTCGTGCGAGACCACGGTCGCTTGACCATCGGCGACGCCGAGCGCCTGTCCGGCCAGAATCGCAACACACTGAAGCAGCACTTCCGCGCGCTGGTGGCAGATGGCCACCTGAGCCTGAACGGAGCCGGGAGGGGGGCTTGGTATTCGCTCCGATAATTTTGATTATGTAATCTCCATCGACGCGATGGGCGGGAAGCGCTCGTTCGAGGTTGTCAAACCCTTCTTCGGGCAGGGAGGAAGCTTCCATTGCTTTGCAACTCTGAGGGCCGGCCCATCGCTGTAGAATTGAGCCGCGCTCCGGCGCAAGTTCGCAATGAGGTGGCATCACTGCTTCAAGCTGATCTTGACCATCAGTTCCACGTGACAGCAGCCATGAATGCGGCGCGAAGGCTCTTTCGTCTTGGCAGCGCCCCGTTGCCCGTTGGCACTTTGTAGGGCACGATAACGATCATGACGAATGCGGGAGATAGAGAGAAGACGCAGCCTGTCCTCGACTCGGGCTCGACGAAAAGTGACGTTGAGCATCTCTTCGGCAAATGCATTCTGCGGTTTCAGGCGTTTGAGTTGTTGATGAAAGCCATATTGGCACAGCATCGTGTTTCCGGCTCCAACGCCCAGCCCAAAGATGCCCTGACCCGACAAGTCGACGACCCTCAGCGCAGGACCATGGGCCTTTTAGTGGGCGACATGATGGCGTCTTATCTTGTGCCCGAAGGACGAGAGGGCCTGGCAGACGAGACAGACGAGCTATCCGGTTCCAGCTTCACCATCCTTCAGCAAATTGTGCTCCCGCCAGATGAATTCGCTCGGATCGAAGCTGAACATCGCGACCTCGTGGCACTTCGAAACTCCCTTGTTCACCATTTCCTCGAGGAGCATGATTTGCGTTCCGAGGCGGGGTGCCACGGCGCGTGCCAAGTCCTCGTGGTGGCACTTGATCGCGTCACCCGCGCTTACAATGACCTTTCCGGACTTGCCTTGGAAAACGCCGCTGCCCGTAAGGCAATGGCCGAATTACTTGCAACGCCCGAAATGCGCGACTGGATCGTCTCCGGCCAGCTACCTTGGCCAAACACAACCATCGTGCAAGCCTTACAAAACGCTTCTACAGCTCTGGCAGCGTGTGACTGGACCTCGGTCGATGCTGCCGCGGAATGGATCGCAGACCATTACCCCGACGAAATGCCCAAGGATTACGGATGTCGCACCTGGCGACAGGTCATCCATGAAACCGGCCTGTTCGAACTTCAGCGTCGTGAGGCAGATGGCCGTAGGCGTGCATGGTATCGCCCTATGGTCCAGAATTAGTGGCGAACTGAAGCGCTAGGTTGATGGCGCAATCAAAGCGGACCCGCGCAAGGTCAGCAAAGGGGCCGAGAGTATGCTCGACATCGAAACGGGCGGAAAGCGGCCGATCGCTGCAATAAGAATTATGGTGAATACCTTCGCGAAAGCAGACATCTTGAAGACCTTGGGCGACCTGCAACAGACGACCGGCCGCATTTCTTAGCCTCTATGTTGCACTCAGTGCATTATAGGGCGAAGCGAGACCAGACCAGCTGCAGACCGATACGCGACAAAGGAACAGGGAACAGTTATGGCATTTGAGGAACTTATTACTTGGTCAAATCAAGAAGCACGGCCCGATTGGCAAAGGGATGCGCTTCGGCGGCTAGCGGCAACGGGCGAGTTGCGCGAAGAAGACTTATCAGACCTACGAAGGATTGTTGAGAAGGCAAGCGAACTGATCGATGATGAAGTTGCTGCGGTTACCCCCCTTGCTGCGGAGCACCTTTCTGATCCGGCAGCCGACGCCCCTCGCACAATTCTTGGTGCAATTGGACCTGTCCGTCGGGTAGATCGGCTAGCAAGCGACCAGCCTCCGATCAAATTCGCGAAGAATGGGATCACACTTGTTTATGGTGCCAATGCATCAGGTAAGAGCGGATACTGTCGAATAGCTAAACAGCTTTGCCGGTCTCTCAGTCCTCAGGACCTCAAAGTCAATGTTTATGAGGCCGCCCCAGCCGACCCACCGGAAGTTGACTTTGTGTTCGGAGTGGAAGACGGCGAACCCGCGCGCCAAGAGACAACCTGGCGACATGGCGATCCGTCTCCAACCGAACTAGGAAGGATATCCGTATTCGACACGGCGACGGCGCGTGTTTACGTAGACAAAGACCGCAAGGTTGAATTCCTGCCCTATGAACTCGACCTTTTGAACAAGCTCGCGCTGGCAGCAAACGCGCTGGACAGTGATTTTGAGGCGCGGGCAAACCGGATCGATGCGGCGATCCGTACGCCGCTTCCTGCTGGTTATACTGATGGCACCGCAGTCTCGCAGACTCTTGCAAAACTCGCCCCTGAAACAGAGCTGGCCGATCTTCCCGATGAGACGGGCCTGCGCGCTCTCTCCGCATGGGACAATGAAAAGGAGGCCGCTCTCCAAACTGTCAGCGATGAAATTCGCGATGATCCTAAGGTCCGGCTGCGGTCTCACAGATCGGCCAAGCAGGAGCTAGAGAATGTAAAGACCGAGCTTTCCGGTTACCTTGGACTTCTTGCCGATGGTGGCATCGCCAAGATCAAAGATGCCCACACTGATATGACGACAAAGGCCGAGGCGGCCGAGGCTGCAGCCCAAGGTCTTGGAGAAGGGATGCCGATCCCGGAAATAGGTTCGAAATCCTGGCGACAGATGCTGATTTATGCACGCGACTTTGCCGGTGAGGCTTTCCCTAAGCGCGATGCCCCCAAACTTGTTACGGGCGAAATCTGCGTCCTTTGCCAGCAAACTTTGGATGAAGACGCGGCATCACGGATGGCGAAGTTCGATGAGTATATTTCAGGGCGCACTGCCAGCGACAGCCGGAAAGCCACACAAGCCTACGAGGAGTTTGTAGCTTCGATCAATGCTCTCCGCCTTGGCACGCCGGATCAGACCAAAGCGCTTCTTAGCGTTTATGGCGGGTTGAGCGATGACCATCAGACTTTTGTCGATAAAATTGCACTTGCCTACCGTGTTCTTTCTTCGCGCCTTGGCGCGGTGAAGGCGATGATCGAAGCGGGCAATTTTGATGGGGCAGATGCTATGGAAGCTGTCCAAGCCGATCTCATCCAAAAGATCGATGCAGCGCTTGAAGAACTACAGACGCATATCGATACTCTGGAAGACGCAGATGCCGATGAAGAGCGCATGAAAGCGCTCGCACCCCAAAAGGCAGAGCTCGAAGATGCAAAGAAGCTGAGTCAGGAGATCGAAATTGTGGTCGCCCGACTCAAACAGCTCGTGGAACGGCTCAAGGTCAAAGAGGCGCGCAAGCAGTGTGCCTCAGGTCCCATTGCACGCCAGCTCACGGCCCGTCGCCGTGTGATATTAACCAAAAGCCTGAAAAAACAGCTCACAGACGAACTGGATACCTTCAAGCTCTCGCATATTCCCATCGATCTTTCCGACCGCAGTGCAGGCCCTGACAGTGTTATTGAAGTTGGCCTGACTGCCCATCAGCGTGTGGCAAACAACAGCGATGTGCTCAGCGAGGGTGAGCAGAGAGCGCTGGCATTGGCATGTTTCCTTGCCGAACTGATCGAGGTTGGTGCCGAACACGGCATTATAATCGACGATCCGGTTTCCTCTCTGGATCACTCCCGAATGGAAGCTGTGGCAAAGCGGCTTGTGGCGGAGGCCTCGGCCGGCCGCCAGGTCATAATCTTTACGCACAATATCATGTTTCACTACATGATGGAGAA
>APMI01005853.1_pt1 | contig 16188 bp, 14 predicted proteins | sample 667938 | NCBI WGS metagenome assembly APMI01 (sample SAMN01084076, study PRJNA167559) | wastewater metagenome | biome: Wastewater | place: Denmark: Ejby Moelle, Odense | collected 2011-11-28 | reverse complement strand
ATAAAAAATATTATCCCCTAAAACCAGAGCTACAGATTCATCTCCGATGAATTCTTCTCCCAAAATAAACGCTTGGGCTAAACCATCAGGGCTTGGCTGAACTTTGTATTCAAATGTACACCCTATGGCAGAACCATCACCCAACAATTTTTTGAAACTCTCTTGGTCTTGAGGCGTAGTTATGATTAAAATCTCACGGATTCCTGCCAAAAGAAGCACAGAAAGTGGGTAATAAATCATCGGTTTATCATAAACAGGCATAAGTTGCTTACTTACTGCTATTGTTAAAGGATAAAGTCTGGTTCCAGAACCTCCTGCTAGAATAATGCCTTTCATACTAATGATATTGGTTTTCGTAATATTTTTGATAATCACCAGAAGTCACATTTTTCAACCAATCTTCATTTTCTAAAAACCAATCTATGGTTTTTGCTAATCCCTCTTCGAAGGTTACACTAGGTCTCCAGCCGAGTTCTTCATTCAGTTTTGTGGCATCTATAGCGTATCGTTTATCGTGACCTGGTCTGTCTTTAACGAAGGTAATTAGTTTTTCTGAATAACCATCTGGTCTTCCGAGTTTGGCATCCATTTGTCTAATGAGTTCTTTAATCAAATCTATATTTTGCCACTCGTTCCAGCCACCAATATTGTATGTTTTCCCCGTTTTAGATTCGTGGAAAATTTGAAAAATTGCCTTAGCGTGGTCTATTACAAACAACCAGTCTCTGGTATATTTACCGTCTCCGTAGATAGGGAGAGGTTTTTCGTTAATGATATTGTGAATGCAAAGCGGAATCAATTTTTCTGGAAAATGATTTGGACCATAATTGTTAGAACAATTAGAAATAATAAACGGTAAACCATACGTATTACCATACGCTCTTACCAAATGATCACTTGCTGCTTTACTTGCAGAATAAGGAGATTTTGGATCATAAGAAGTTTCTTCTTTGAAAAAACCTGTTTCTCCTAATGCTCCATATACTTCATCAGTAGAAACGTGATAGAAAAGATTGGTTCTTTGTTCATCTGGGAAGTTCCCATGTTGATGATCTGGGTTTAATGTCCAAAATTCTTTAGCTAAATTTAATAGATTAGCAGTTCCTATAACATTAGTGTTAATGAATGCATTAGGATCGGTAATGCTTCTATCAACATGAGATTCTGCTGCTAAGTGTACTATAGCATCTGGTTGGTACTTTTCAAAAACTTTTCTTAATTCTTCAGGTTTGGTAATGTCTGCCTTTTCAAAGAAATAGTTGGGCGAGTTTTCTATGTCTTTTAGATTTTCTAGATTACCTGCATAGGTAAGTGCATCTAGATTAATAATATTGGTTTGAGGCAAATTTTTAACAAACTCACGTACAACGTGCGAGCCTATAAAACCTGCGCCACCAGTTATGATGATATTTTTCATTGTGTTCAATTTATTCAGCTATGTTTTATGTTCTTTATTATATGCTTATATAGAAAACTAAAAACATACAATTAGAACGTTTATTTAATAATTTTTCTCTGCAAAAGTAGGTAGAATTTTATCTTTTTCAGACAAAATAACATCCTCTAATGGAAGTTTCCAATCAATATTTAAATCCAGATCGTTCCAAATTACGCTTCCTTCTGATTCTTTATTATAAAAATTATCACATTTATAAGCAAAAACAGCGGTCTCACTCAGTACTGAAAACCCGTGACCAAATCCTCTAGGAACGTATAGTTGCAATTTATTTTCTGGGGTTAATTCTAACCCAAACCATTTCCCAAAAGTTGGAGAATCTTGACGTAAATCTACTGCTACATCAAAAACCTTACCTTCTAGACAAGAAACTAGTTTTGCTTGTGCATGTTCACCTTTTTGCAAATGTACCCCCCTAAGAACTCCGTAGTATGATTTAGAAATATTATCTTGTACGAAATGACCGTTTAGACCTGTTAATTCTTCAAATTTTTTTTCGTTAAATTTTTCATAAAAATAGCCTCTCTCATCTTCTAAAATGGTGGGCTCTATGATATAACAGTCTTTAAGTGGGGTTTTTTTGATTGTCATTTTTAATTGTTATTAATAACTTTTATTTGCTTTTCTATTTTAGCTTTAGTAATTATGTATAAGATTAAACTTGGTATAATTATTACTACAAATATAATCCAAATTGGCAAATCTAATAAGATGACAGAAATATTAATTAATAATTGTAAAAAAGCATAAACACTACTTACTATAAGGTGAGAAATCTTTTTTTCATTAGAAAAAAGCTGATAAAGATGTCTGCGATGCGCTTCAAAAATATTTTCTTTTGATTTTAATCTCTGTAAAATTGTCAAAACTACCTCTACTCCGTAAACGTTAAGGAAAAGCAGGTATTTTAATTCTTGGGTTTTGATAATCAAAAGTCCTAAAAGTCCTAAAACCCAAAACGCAATTCCCACACTTCCAATATCTCCCATGAAACATTTTGCTTTTTTTCTGAAATTAAAAAATAAAAAAACGAAGCTTGCTAAAATGGGATAAATAATGAAGTTTTGGTCTACAAATTCGAATATTCTTTGATTGATACAAAGCAATGAACCTAGAGTAACTAAGCTGTATAACCCTGTCATTCCATTAATCCCGTCCATAAAGTTATATGCATTCAAAATTCCTATAATAACAATAAATAAAATCGGGATTGACCAAAGCGGAAGTAATTGAAAAGCATTGATAAAATAAAGTAAAAGCGAAACTGAAATAAAGTGAAAAACCAAACGGATTTTACTTGACAAATCTAAAATATCATCAATAAAACTGATGATGCAAATGGCTAATAAACCAATACCAAAAATAGAATAGTTTTGTGGACTTATTAGTGATTTTTGTTGAATTATTTGGCTTCCTAAAAATAATAAAAATGCGATGGGGAAAATAACTCCTCCTCCACGAAGGGTGATTTCAGTATGTGCGCTTCTGTGATTAGGCTTGTCTATGATGTTGTACTTATCAGCTATTTTGAAATACATAATCAAAAGTGCAAAAAGTAATAAAGTTACAAAAATATAATGCATACCTATAATTTAAAATTATTTAAAACATCTGAAGGCTCCCAATGCAATTCTTTTTTTATTCTTTCATTAGAAAATGTAAGAGATTTGGTTATTTTAGAAAGTTTCAATGTGTTTATTGGCGCTTTACTGCCTAAAAAATCCCCAATAAAAGCTAGTACTCTAGCAACAAAAAAAGGAATTGAAATGGGTTTAGATTTCACTAAAAGAATTGAGATTTTCTCTGATAATTCTAAAAAATTGGGGTGGTGAGAATCACAAACATTATATATACCAGCATTGATTCTATGAACATTATTGATAATATAAGCAAAGTCACTTGCATAAAAAATACTCTTTTTAGCATCTCCTTTTCCTATGTTAAGATATTTACCAGATTTTACCCCATTAATCATGTCACCTAAATTCCCTGGAGGGTTTTGTCCTGAGATTAAAGATGGTCTAAGAATAATTAATTTCACTTTATTTTTCTCGCACCATTCTTTCAAGTAAAACTCAGCATTAATTTTACTTTTTGCATAGGGCGTTTTTCCATTAAGAGGATAGTTTTCATCTATATTTTCTCCAATCTCTAATCCATAAACCGCTACAGTACTTATAAAAATGAACGTATCTGGCAATTTGTTTTTTTCTAGTTCCAAACATAAATTTTTAGTCCCATTTTCATTAATATCAAAAAATATTTTTTCTTCATCTAAATTTTTAGGAATACTATGTGCTTTACCTGCAGCGTGAAAAACCACATCAAATTCAATTTTTTTCAGATCAGGAACTTGATTAGATATATTACAGATAAAATCAGCATTAGATAAATCTAAAGAATATAGTTTATAATCTTTAGAAATATGAGGGATTACATTGTTTCCTAAAAAACCATTAGAGCCAGTAAAAAGTATATTCATATTTCTTTATTTTAAAAACTGAAAAAATTTAGGAATTATTCTAAAAAAAGGATACATTACAGAATTTACTTTCAAATCATTATCTTTAAATGCTTTTATACATTCTTTATTCTGCCTGAAAATATTTTCCACACTTTTATTAGTCTCTCCGCCTAATCTCATTTTTATCAAAGGTTCTGGTAGGTATATTGTAGAGATTTTATATTTCTCTATAAACCTTAACATTATTTCAAAATCAGAAGCTAGCTTAAATTTTAAATTGAAACCTCCATATTGGTTATATACTTTTTTCTTGATGTAGAGCGTAGGATGAGCTGGATGCCAACCCTTTTTGAATGTTTTTTGTTTTCCAGTAATCCATTTTCTAACGATTTTATCTGTATTATTTTGGTCTACATAATATATATCGGCATAAACCGAATCTATCTTGGAGTTTTCATTAAAAACATTCATTACTTTTTCCACCGCCATATCATCACAAAACAAATCATCTGAATTTAAAAAGCCTATAACATCACCTGTTGCTTTTTTAATTCCTTTGTTCATAGCATCATACAACCCTTTGTCTTTTTCAGAAACTGTATAATCTATAATCTCTTTATACTGATTAATAAGTTCCAACGTATTATCTTTTGACCCTCCGTCAATCACTATATACTCAATATCTTTATAAGATTGCGACTGGACAGATTTAAATGTGTCTTCTATAGTTTTTCCACTATTATAACATACTGTAATTATGGAGATTTTCATGCGATGGTATTACTTTAATTAATAAAATTGCAAATATTTGTTGCTGACGTATACTTTTTTTGTGCTTTTAACTAAAAAAAGATATTACAAGTAATACTTTTTCAATATATTTTCCATATATTTTTTTTTATCATTCATTTTTTTTTCAATAAAATACTCATCTAATTCTTTAGTATTAATTAAATATGATGTGCCAGCTTGAATTATATTTACTTTTGCTTGGATTTTATAAAAATTTTCTATTATAGTAATAATCTCAGTAATTTTATAATTTTCACAATATCCAACATTAATAATTCTGTTTAAAATATTTCTGTTTAGTAAATATTCTGTTATATTTTTGACATCTTCAACATCAATTATATTTCTAGTAGCTTTAGCATGTATATCTAGTACATCTCCTTTTTTGATTGAGTTTATTATATAATTCATAAGTAAATTAGGATTTCCACCTCTTCCTGTTGCATTACTTACTCGTAAAATAAGAAATTTTAATCCACTAGATTTAACAATTTTTTCCATTTCAAGTTTGTGCAAAACATATTTACTATTTTTTTTGCTTTTATCATAAATACTACACGTTGAAAAATAGACAAAAATTTTGTCAGAAAATTTACTTATTGTTTCTCTAAGCAAATTTTCTTCTCTAATGAATGATTCTGTTCTTTCCTCTAAAGAATTAGATACACCCGATGCAAAAAATACAACTTTACTATTAAGTTCATCATCACTAGTCATAAAAAGTGATGCTATAAGACCTTTACCAATTACCATAGTTTATTGTTTAGTATTAAAAAAAGTCAAAATCTTATTAATATACAATTCTGCAGTAAAATTATTATTAAAAAAATCAATGCCGTTTTTTGATTTTTCATTATATTTTAATTTATTATCAATGCTCCACAATATTTTATTTACTATATCAATGGGTGATTTTTTAGGTACAAAAAATCCGTTTTTCTCATTTACCATTATAGGGATAAGTCTATAATCTGTTACAATTGGCACACAACCATAAGCAATTGCTTCTAGTACAGATACTGGTTGCCCCTCATTACAATAAAAACTTGGTAGAATAAAAAAGTGTGCTTTTTTAAAAGCTTTGGCTTTTTCTAATGAATAAAGCCCTTCATGGTATTCTACGATATTTTGAAGACCATATTCATTAATTTTTAAAAAAAAGAGCTTTTTGGCTTCTTCTGCATTCACTGTAATAGTATCATCAACATCTCCTAAAAACTTGCCCGCAAATATTGCTTTAAGCTTTATATTGTATTGACTATTAAGAATGTTAACTGCTTCTAAAACATCCCAATACCCTTTTGATTCAATCAAATTACTCAAATATAATAGTTGAATTTCTTCATTTTCTTTAATTTGTTTAGGTAATATATTACTATAATCAATTTTTTCTGGTAATCCATTTGGGATACTCACAATATGTTCTTTATAATTTTTAACAAAAGACATTTGATTTTTTGTATAATCCCCCTCTACAATAAATACATCTGTCTTATCTAATGTTTTCTTAATTATTTTCTTAAACCAACTAGGCTGCGAATTATAAAAACTTTCATAATTTGCTCCAAATTGATGTCCCACAATTTTTCTATTAAATAGCTTTCCTAAATATATAAAAATTGAATTTCTTATAAAACCAACTTTTGATTGTGCTGTATTTATATAAATTTGAGCTTTTGAGTTCGCTAAAAGTGCTCCAATATATTTAAAAGTTAGAAAAAAATTATCGAAAAGTTTTATAAAACTGAACTTGCCTGAAATTCTCTTATCTTTAAAATTTTTATCTATTGATAATCCGTAATCAATAATTATAACATCAATGCCTCTATCCTGTAAATTATCAACAATAAGCTGAAACATCATTGATTGTCCGTTAACTAATTTATTATTTTGAGTAGTTGTTCCAACTGCTATTATTTTATTTTTCATAATTTAATTGATTTGTTCCAAAATTATTTTTAGCGGTTAAATAATTATTAAAACTATTTTCAGTATAAGCACTTTTGGGTTAATTCTTCATTTAGGCTTCGACACGTCTTAACACTTGGATAAATGATTTCACATTAACTCTTTATAATGAATTACAAAATTCGTTTTTTAAAGTATATAAATGAATAACTTAAAAAAAAGAACTAATTTCTTTTTTAAATAAAATCACAATACTACCTTAATTGTATCCTTGCCATTAAGCTTGCTTTTAATAATAAAAACAAAACTAGAACTAGAACATTATAAAATTTTAATATTAGCCCAGTTTTCTCAATGCTTTTTTGACTAAAAAACACAATTAATTTAAATAAATTATTAAATTCTATTTTTTGTTTAATATTTTGATAATCTTTAACTGAAATATTTGAAAATATTTTATTTTTGAATTTATATATTGCAATTGATGCATTTAATAATTGTTCTTTTCTTTTTTGATTTGATATTTTATTTGGATGTAACCTGTATTTTATAAGTACTTCTTTTAAATTTAATAATCTACCAAAATGAGACAGTTTAAGCCATAAATCTAAATCTTCAGCAGCATATATACAATAGTCATACCCTCCTGCCAATAATAACATCTTTTTATTAATTATAACAGATGGATGCATAAACATAGTTTTGAAATTTGTTCCATTTTTCAATATATCTTCTTGATTTATTGACAGTTTACTATTCCCTATTGTTTTTCCAAATTCGTTAATAAACTCACATTGTGTACCTATAACTGCAACATCATCTTTTAGATACTTTATTTGATTCTCAAATCGATTGTTAATCGAAATATCATCACCATCCATTCTTGCAATCCAATTAGTTTTGGCAATTGAAACTCCTAAGTTTAATGAATCAGTAAGACCTGTATTTTTTTTATCAATTAGTACAATTCTTTCATCATTGTATTGCCTTATAATGTCTAATGTTCTATCTGTGGAGCCATCATTAACAATAATAAACTCAAATTTTTTGAAAGTTTGATTTAAGATACTTTCAATAGCATCTTTTATATATTTTTCATCATTATATGTGCACAACAACACACTTATTAAAGGTTCATTCATATTAAAACTTAAGCCAATTATCCATATATAGATTAAATACATTTACATCATTATTATACCATTTAGAAGGCATTATAACAATTTTATTTTTGTTTTTATTTAAAAATGCACCCCACCAACTAAAAGTACTATTGGCAATAATATTGTGATCACATTTAGACATAAGATACATATCAATATATGATCTCTTCTCTTTATTATTATCTACATATATTGCATTTTTGAGTTCAAAATTAGCTTTAACCCATTCTATATCATCCGAAAAGAAAACAAACAGATTATTTTCATATTTGTTTTTAAAATATTCTATTGCTCTTTCATAATAGTCTTTTGTACAGATATTACCATACATACTAATGTTATTCATATAATCCCCTCTTCTTATATGAACACTTATTGAATTATACTTATTTATCTGTTCTAAATAGCTTTCATTTAAAATCCCAATATTTTTATTGAACTCAAACAAATCAACTGTTTTTTCATCAAAAAACATTTTATTTTGCCAATATCCATCAAAAATAATATTTTTAATATTAAAAACATCTTTTCTAACTATTTCATTTTTACCACTAATTTTATTAACTATTTTATAGATTAAAACGATTATTAAAGTTAATAAGCTTTGTTTTGGCAGTTTAATATTAATGAAAGCATTTGTAAGTTCCAATCCGTTATGTTCGGACATATCTTTTTCTCTATAAAACCCAAAAACTTTACATTCTCTATTATCCTTTAAATAATGACATAGAAGATATTGGAACATTTGATTTCCCAATCCTCCTTTAAATAATACTATTTTCACTTTTTACTAATTTTAAGAAACCTAGAACTAAAAAAACTATTGTTATTACTATTGACAATTCTAGTACTTGGATTATATTATCACCAAACGTAGGAAACATTACCAATTGTGGAAATGTTAACATCATAAAAGCAATACTTTTTATAATAAAACTCTTTTTATTAAGCATCCTATTTAATACTTTTAAAAAAAATACATTTAAAATTATAGCCAAAAACACAGTAAGATATCCCATTTGCCATAAAGAAACGGCAAATGCAGAAGTTCCTACATTATAAGATTCACTTTTATTTCCTTGTAAATATGGTATCCTTCTTGAAGGAATCCCTGAAACATCATTGTTAAAACTTGTTGCAGTAGGTTTATTATTCCATAAAAAACGTGGTACAAATTTAAAAACACTTCCAATATAGGGATTGAATCCTGCAAATTCAGCACCATCATATTTTATTAATACTTCGCTGTAAGAAAAACTATTTAATTTAATGTTCAATTCTTGAGGAACTAATTCTAAAGAGTTACTAAGCTTTATTTCCTCTCTACCAGTTCTTTTATTTGCTAAAATAGGGAGTAATAAGAGTGAAACACCAATAACAATAAGCATAGCAGTTACATATTTAATTTTTTTCCAATTACTTATAGTTTTATTTAAAGAGAAGACAAATAAAAAGATAAAATTTAACACATATATTCTACTGCCTGATAAAACCATCGTTATTGAAAATCCTGATATTAAAAAAATACATAAATAATACTTAACTTTTGTTCTTTCTTTTTCAAAAATATAATAAACCCATAGAAAAGAAACAAAAAAATTGGAAATTAAAGAAACTATTTGAAAAAGACCTCCTTGTTGCTGAGAAATATCATTATTGTTTTCATAATCCATCTTATATTGAAACATATAAAAAATATAATAGCAAATAACAATTAATGAAACTATGAAAAGATAATTTTGATTTCGACGAGTATTTACATTTTCCACTAGAATAAATGGTGTGAACTTTATTTTTACTTTATTTTCTAGTAACCAGAAAAAAAATAATATAATTTGAAAAAAAACAAACTCTTTAATCATTAAGCCATATAAGTCTTCAATATTATTTCTGTTAAAAAAAACAACAAAATTTGCTCCAGATATTGTTAAAATTGCAGGTAAAAAATACCATAAAAAAGTTGCAATTATAATTAATATTGACAATAATTTATTAATCCACTTATTTTTATACAATAAGTAGAGCTCTACAATAAATACAAATATTAAAAATATTAATATACTAACTTGCATACATCCTTTTTTTTGAAAAAATTTTGGTAGAATACAATGTAATAAGACCCGATGTTGTAAAAGAAATAACGTTAGAAATTATTGCACCAAAAAAACCATAATTTTTAATCAAAAAAAAGCCTAGTGATAATGCTAGAATACCTGGTAGAATATTTGATAAAATTAGTAATTTTGGTTTTTTATAATAATATATTTCATAAATAGACAACTGACCTATACAGTGAATTGCATTTCCAAATAACAAAAATGGTAATGTCCAAGAAACCTCCAAATATTTTTTACTCAAAAATATTTTTATCAATAAATCACCAAAAAAATACGAAAACAAAATTATAAATATCCAAAAAATAGATGAAATAATTTGTACTTTTTTATTAATCCTAGCAATAAATCCCTTATTTTCATTTTCTTTTAAGTAAAATCTTGGAACAAAAAAACCGCCAAAAATTGATATAATTGCTGTTACAGGAAGAAGTGCTAAAGATGTCATAAGACTATAATTAGCAACATTATCCCTATTTACCATTGCGTCAATATACCACCTACCCACCATATTCTGAATCCAAATAAATATTCCCCAAAAAATAAGTGGTAAAGAAAAAATTAATATTTCGTTTTTAATAATAGTAAAATATTTTTTTGAAAATAATTTACTATAATTTAATAAAAATATTTTATTTAATAAAATAATTGAATATATAATAACTAATATACTGCTGATTATGGAACTAAAAAAAATAATCTCAATATTTAGTTTCTTATCAAAAAAACAAACAACAACAATAAATAATTGAATAATACAATCAAAGAATCTAAGATAAAATGCTTCCTTATTGTGTCTATTGATATTTATTATTGTAATTATTGTTGTTTTTAAAATTCTTGAAGCACAAAAAACATAAAACACGGATAGCAATAACTTACTATAATCATTTTTAAAAATTAAAAAAAACAATAGAACTAAACTATATAGTATGAAAAAAAAGCCAAATACTAAAAAAACTGATATGATAATTTCGTTCTTATTCTCTTTCGTAATTAGACTTCTTTCAACTGAAGAATGCAAAGAAAAAAAAGGAAGGACAGAAACTAATGCAAAAATAGACAAAAACAATGAATACTCTCCAAAATCAGTTTTTGATAATGCTATAGATATTAATTTAGTTATAATTAATGTTACAACAAACTCTATAAAAAAACTTCCGACAACATATAACAATTTATCTTTACTATTACTCTTAATAAATTTTGAAAGCTGATTTAAAATCATTATTTGCCTTAGTTTTTTATGTACCAATCAAAAACATTAAATATTCCTCTTTCTATTTCCACTTGATGTTTCCATCCCAATCTATTCAATTTAGAAGGGTCTGTCAATTTTTTCATGGTACCATCTGGTTTTGAAGAGTCAAAAGAAATACTTCCTTTATAATCAATTATTCTTGCAATTGATGAGGATAAATCTTTAATGGTTATATCAGAACCTGTACCAATATTGATATGCGTGTTTCTTATCTCTTTTTTATCTTTTATTAAATCTTTAAAGTTAACATTCTGCATTACATAAATACAAGCATCTGCCATATCTTCGCTCCATAGAAATTCTCTCATAGGTTTACCTGTACCCCAGAGCTCTACTCTATTCTCAAAGACCCCATATTTTGATAAAATAGCTTTTATTTCTTCTAATGAATGTTCTCCATTTATTCCTTCCACTGGTCTTTTATCAAAATCTTTTCTAAGCAAATCTATATTATTATCCATTAGACATTTTGATAAGAAAATTTTTCTAATCATGGCAGGTAAAACATGACTTTTTTCTAAATCAAAATTATCATTGGGCCCATATAAATTGGTAGGCATCACCGAAATAAAATTGGTCCCATATTGAATGTTAAAACTTTCGCAAAGCTTAATGCCTGCAATTTTTGCAATGGCATAAGGCTCATTGGTGTATTCTAAGACATTAGTCAATAGTTCATCTTCATTAATTGGTTGTTTAGCTTCTTTAGGATAGATACAGGTGCTACCAAGAAATAATAATTTTTTTACCCCAAATTGATAAGCGTTATAAATTACATTTTGCTGTATCTGAAGGTTATTGTAAATAAAATCTGCCCTGTAAGTATTATTTGCCATAATCCCACCCACGTGTGCTGCCGCCAAAAAAACATATTCTGGTTTTTCTTCTTCAAAGAATTTTTGGGTAGCAACCGCATCCATTAAATTAAGTTCAGACGAAGTTTTACCAATAAGATTTGTATAACCTTTGGACTTTAGCTGTTTCCAAATTGCAGAACCTACCAATCCTCTGTGACCTGCAATATAAATTTTACTGTCTAAATTCATTTTTTAAGGGTGCTGTTTTTTTGCTAATACAATATCAGAAGAAACCATATCATGTACAAGTGCCTTTAAATCATATTTAGGCTCCCAATCTAATTTTGTTTTTGATTTTGTTGGGTCTCCAATTAATAAATCTACTTCTGTAGGTCTATAATATTGTGGATCCACACGGACTACAACCTTTCCAATTTCTAATTGATATTCATGATTATGGCAAGCTATAATTTTTGCAATTTCGTTTTCTTGCTCCCCTTCAAATTCTAATTCAACACCTACTTCAGCAAAAGCCATTTTCACAAAATCACGGATATAAGTGGTTACGCCAGTAGCAATTACATAATCTTCGGGTTGGTCTTGTTGAAGAATTCTCCACATAGCTTCTACATAATCTTTGGCATGCCCCCAATCTCTCTGAGAATTAAGATTTCCTAAATACAAGCAATCTTGTTTACCTAAAGCAATAGCAGCAGTAGCCATCGTAATTTTACGAGTTACGAAAGTTTCTCCTCTTCTAGGGGATTCGTGATTAAATAAAATTCCATTGCAAGCAAACATATTGTAGGCTTCTCTATAATTTTTAGTAATCCAAAAACCATAAATTTTGGCAGCACCATAAGGGGATCTAGGATAAAATGGAGAATTTTCATCATAAAACCCTTTTTCGTTTTTGTTTTCTGCTAAACCACCATATAATTCAGAAGTAGATGCTTGATAAATTCTTGTTTTTCTTTCTAATCCTAAAATTCTTACTGCTTCAAGAATTCTTAAAGTCCCAATGCCATCTACATTAGCCACATATTCTGGAGAATCAAAAGAAACTTTAACATGAGACATTGCACCCAGATTATATATCTCGTCTGGTTGCACTTCTTGAATAATTCTGATGATATTGGTAGAATCAGTAAGATCACCATAGTGTAACTTAAAATTAACATGTTTTTCATGTTGATCCATATATAAATGATCAATTCTCTGGGTATTGAAAGAAGAGGCTCTTCTTTTAATTCCGTGAACCATATACCCTTTTTCTAATAGTAGTTCTGCTAAATAAGAACCATCTTGACCGGTAACTCCAGTTATTAAAGCAACTTTTGCCATATTTAATTTTTTATAAAAATCTATCTTTTATTTTTTGAAAAATATTTCTTTTATCTACCCCATAGCCATAGCCATATTTATTGCCATATCCGAAGTAGTCTTTATCTACATCATTCAGCACAAATGCAGCATTTTTAATTTTACCAGCATCAATTACTTTATTAGCAAAATCGATTAATGATTTTTCTGTGTATTTAGACCTAGTTACGTACAGCGTAACATCTGCTACTTCTGATACTAATAAAGAATCTGTTACCAACATTAGTGGTGCAGTATCTAAAATGATATAATCATATTTATCTTTAAGTGTATCAACCATAGTTTCATATTTGCCATTGGATAATAAATCAGTAGGGTTAGGCGGAATGCTTCCTGAATAAATTACATCAAGATGCTTGTTGAATGTGCTAGGATGAACAATGTTTTCTATCTCTATTTTATCATCATTTAAGAATTCCGTTAATCCCTTCAATCCTTTTCTGGCCGTATTATATCTTTGTAACTGAGGATTTCTTATATCAGAGCCTATTAAAATTACTTTCTTTGAAGGTGATGCCATCGTTAAAGCAAGGTTAACAGAAATAAAGGTTTTTCCTTCTCCTTTTACTGTTGAGGTAACAAATACAACTTTCCCTTTTCTTTTAGGCAGCATAAAATTCATATTGGTAATCAGAATCCTAAACGCCTCTGCCATAGGAGATAGATCATTTATTTTAATCAATTCATCTTCTCCTTTTTCCAATTGAGGAATCTCTCCAATCACAGGCTTACCATGCGAAAGCTTATCAATATCGTGTTTAGATTTAATTTTATTATCAAATAATTCAAATAAATAGATAAAAACTAGTGGTAAAAGCAACCCAATCATAAGACCAGCTATAAGTATAATCATAGATTTAGGAGCTACTTGTTTACCTTTAAAAGCCTTGTCTATAATTCTAGCTTTAGGAGCTGTAACAGCCAATGCAATCTGGGTTTCTTCTCTTTTCTGAAGAAGAAGAAGATATAGAGTTTCTTTAATCTGTTGTTCTCTTTCTATACTTCTGAACAATTTTTCTTGTGCAGGGAATTTAGAAATTTTTCCTGAAACTATATTTTGTTCATTCATATAGCTTCCAACAGCTAATTGCAATCCTTCTCTATTCTTCTGTAAATTTTGAATGATGGAAGGTCTCAAATTATTAATTTGCTTTGTAACATCTACCACTAAAGGGTTTTGAGGTGTTGCATTTTCTAACAAACGATTTCTTTCTAAAACCAATTGATTGTATGATGTAATATTAGCTACTGCACCTGGATTATCTAAACCAATATTGTTTGGAATTACTTGATAATTACCTTGTTTAGAAACAAAACCTATAAGACTATTTGTTAATTCTAATTGAGAGGCTAATTCTAACTGTTTCGCTCTAGCTTCTGCAGAAGTCTTAAGGTTAATCTCAGCCTCTGTTGGAATATCTGTAATTTGATTAGTTCTTTTAAATTGTTCTTTTCTGTTTTCGACATTAGCCAAATCATTGCCTACGTTAGCAATCCTATCCTCAATAAATTTGGCAGTTTTTTCTGATTCTTGATTTTTGTCTTTTACCGCATCTGCATTATAAACATCTACTAGATGGTTAATTATCTTTTTTGCTTTATCTACATTAGGATAATTCATAGAAAGCTTAATTACAGTAACATCTTTATTAACCAAAGAAGCATTGAGTAATTCTTGATAATCATTGGTTTTTGACTCTAATGAGGAAACATTTATTAAAAGTTCGTTTATTATTTTTTTAGAATCAGGAATGTATCCTTTATTCTTTAAAATAATAATATTAGCATTGGGCAAAGAGATTAATTTATTATAACTAGAAGTCATACTTCCAAAATCATCAGATGATAATATCAATTTATCCCCATCAATAGAAATATGAACTGGAGAAGCAGGTTTTAAGGTTTCTTTTTCATTGACGACATTAACAATAATAGGAGAAGATTTACCAAAAACCTCAGTATCTCTAAAAAAACCAGGAATAAAGACATCCGTTTCAAGTCTTAAATCTTTAATAACTGTAGTCATCAGTTTTTTAGATTTAAATACCTCCAGTTCGTTATCTACACCATCAGAATTCATTTTTCCTAATCCAGATAAGTCTTTTAACATTTCAAAATCTTGTCCGCCACTTGATTTTTTAGAATCTTTAATTAGAACTGTTGAAATTGTTTCATAAACAGGTTTTTGTGTTTTAAGAAAAAAGTATGCTAAAACTAAAAATAAAATACTACTAAAAATAAACCATTTCCAGCGTTTAAGATATGGTTTTAAAATTTCACTGATATTAATTTCCTCAGATTTATTGATATTGCTTTCCATTTTCTATTTTTTAAAGACTAATGCTAAAATGGTAACTACTATAGAAGCTACTGAAATATAAATACCAGCATTAGGATCTAATCTTGAAGTTTTTTCTCTTGTTTCGTTTGCAGATACATAAATTACATCTCCTTGTTTTAAGTAGAAGTATGGAGAATTAAAAAAGTTAGCATCAGAAATATTTACTCTTTCTTTTGTGATGATTCCATCTACATTTCTTACCACCAATATATTATCTCTTTTACCATAGATTGTAAGATCACCTGCAAGACCTAAGGCATTGAGAAGTGTAGCATTACCATTAGACACTATATACTCTCCCTGTCTACTTACTTCTCCTAGTACAGTCACTCTAAAATTAACCAATCTTACATTTATGCTTGGATTAATTACAAACTTTGATATAAGATTATTTAATTCATTTTTAAGATCTGAAATTGTTTTTCCTGAAGTATTAATAATGCCCACAACTGGAAAATCAATATTCCCCTGTGAGTCAACAATATAAGTAGGGCCAGATATTGGTTGTG
>APMI01007454.1_pt1 | contig 16194 bp, 15 predicted proteins | sample 667938 | NCBI WGS metagenome assembly APMI01 (sample SAMN01084076, study PRJNA167559) | wastewater metagenome | biome: Wastewater | place: Denmark: Ejby Moelle, Odense | collected 2011-11-28 | reverse complement strand
CGCCCCGGGCGCCCGATCCATGTCGCTCAGCGCCCTGCAGTTGGCCGCGCACGCGGCGCGGGCCGCGCAGGTGAATGCCACCGGTGTGGAGGCACGCGGATTCGCGGAGCGAGCGGCGAGCCTCGACGTGGAGTTCCACAAGAAGTTTGCGATCTCGGCGGCGGTACTCGTGCTTGGGTTGGTCGGCCTCGTGCTCGGCTGGCACTTCCCGCGCGCCGGCCTGCTGGCGACCGGTCTGTCGACGGTTGCCGTCATTGGCGCGTACTACGTGCTGATCACGGCCGGCGAATCGCTCGCCGACCACCAGATCGTTGCGCCATCACTGGCCATGTGGGCCGCGAATATGGTGGGGATGCTGGTGATTGGCACCACGATGCTCGTGCGGAGGCGTGCTACGTTGGGCGCGCGTCGAACGTAGCGCGCGCCGCTTCCACCTGCGCGCGATGACGCTCGGCCCACTCCCACACGGCGCAGAAGGCCGCGCCGAGTGTTTCGCCGAGCTCGGTGCGGTGGTATTCGACCTTGGGCGGCACCACGGGATAGACCGTGCGTGTGAGCAGGCCGTCGCGCTCCATGTGTCGCAGGGTTTGCGTGAGCATCTTCTGACTGATGCCCTCGCAGTGCGTAGCCAATTGGCCGAAGCGCAGCGTGCCATGCTCGGCGAGAAGCTCGAGCAAAATCATGGTCCACTTGTCGGCCACGCGGCCAATGAGATCGCGCACGAGCGCATCGAGCGCTGGATCGCCGGCGTCAGGGTCGTGAGGGGCCGGCGGTCGCACCGTAGGCGGCATGACACTCTCCAAATGGTAAGTATAGAACTTTTGGGTGCCTTCTTTCAAATCGAAAGTTAGCGGATGCATTGTGTGGTCGCGAGTTCACCCGAACACCACGACCCACTGCTGGAGCAGTCCATTGGCGCAGTCCATGACATCCGACGCATCACAAGCCGCAGGCACGTCCCCCCGACGCCTCGTGCTCATTACCGGCGCTAATCGCGGGCTGGGGCGCAGCATGGCGCTGCATCTCGCGAACGACGGCGTGGACGTGATTGGTACCTATCGGCGCAATGCTGATGAGGCGGCGTCAGTAGCGCGCGAGGTGGAGGCGCGCGGTGCGCACGCGGTGATGCTCCCGCTGGACGTGTCCGTGGCGGCGTCGTTCGGTGCGTTCGCCGATGCATTGCGCGCCGCGCTGCGCGCGGAGTTTGGTCGCGACACGTTCGATGTGCTCATCAACAACGCCGGCGAAGCGGAATACGGGCTCGTGACCAACACCACCGAGGCGCAGTTCGATCGGATGATGGCGATGCATGTCAAAGGCCCGTTCTTTCTCACGCAGCAGCTGCTACCGCTCGTCGCTGATGGCGGGCAGGTGATTAACCTGTCGAGCGGGTTGACGCGCTTTGCCTTTGCGGGGCGCGCGGCGTACGCGACGGCCAAGGGCGCAGTGGAGGTGTACACGCGCTATCTCGCGCAGGAGCTGGGCGGGCGCGGGATTCGCGCCATCGTGGTGGCACCAGGCGCCATCGCCACGGACTTTGGCGGTGGCATGGTGCGCGACAATCCCGAAGTGAATCGCCACGTGGCCAGCATCATTGCCCTTGGTCGCGTGGGCGAAGCGGATGATGTGGGCGCGGCCGTGGCTGCCCTCGTGGGGCCGGGCGGGCGCTGGATTAACGGGGAGCGTATCGAGGTGTCGGGCGGTCAGCACTTGTAGCGCTGCGCGGCCACCATGATACCAGCACAACGGCGAGCAACATCATGGTGGTGGCCACGACAGGGCCAGCGGTCGTTAGCCGTGCGGTATGCTCGGCGCTCGCACTAATAGTCCAAACCCCCGCTGTGTCTTTCTCGCCAACAATCCACTGCGCCAGGTTGAGTGCGGCGTGCACACCAATAGGCATCGCCAAGCCGCCCGAGCGGAGCGCAACCGCACCGAAGAGTAGGGCGCTTGGAATGACACCCATGACCACGGTGGTCCACGTCCATCCGTAGGCGATGTGCGTGAGTCCGAACGTCACTGCAACAGCAAGCTGCGCCGGCCGGGCGCCTACGGCAGGAACGAGCGTGCGCAGCACGTACCCGCGGAAGCCCAGCTCCTCCATGCTGGAGAGCGCGAGATAGGACACGACGGCGAGGGTCCATCGCGCGGGGCTGGGCCACGTGGGTGGCGTGAAGCGCAGTGGGCCGATGCTGAGTGAAATCACGGCCAGGGTGAGAGCGTATACGCCCGCGCCCAACGCGAAGCCCGCAAGCAGGCGGGCGCCCGACGTGGCGCGAAGTCGGAGGCCAATGCTCTCCGCGGTTCGCTGCTCGCGGCGCAGCATGCCAAGCGTGAGCGCCAGCAGCGCGAGCGACGAAAGAGTGCCCCACGCGAGATCGGCGAGCGCAGGCGGCGCCATGCCCTTGAAGAGCGAGGTGCCCACCAAAATGCCGAGGTAGGCAACCACAAACAGCGCGGCGCGAAGAAGTGGAGCGAGCATGCGAGAGGCGAGGGGGAGAGGCGGCTCGAGGGCATACGGCGCGGTCTCGTCGGAGTTTCCACCCCCCTTGCGGTCTGAATTGGAGTACGTACTTTACCGAAAGGCTAATTAACCCTTTGGTAAAACATGGACGATCCGCTCAGTCAAACCTTCTCGGCGCTCGCCGACCCTACGCGCCGAGCGATTCTCGCTCGCCTGCGGAACGGGGAAGCGAGTGTGGGGCAGCTGGCTGAGCCGTTCCTGGGGCGGATGACGCTGCCCGCGGTCACCAAGCACCTCAAGGTGCTCGAGCGGGCAGGGCTCATCACGAAGGGGCGCGACGCGCAGTGGCGTCCGTGTACGCTCAATCCCGCGCCGCTCCGGGATGTGGACGCGTGGATGCAGGAGTATCGCGCGCACATGGAAGCCAGCCTCGACCGCCTTGGCGAATACCTCAAGACCATGACCTCCGCACTTCCCACCACTCAACCGGAATCGCCCGATGCAGACCGCACCTGATAGCGCTAACTCCTCCGATCGCGAGATTCGCATCATTCGCGTGTACGACGCGCCAGTGGCCCTGGTGTGGGCGGCGTGGACGGACTTGGAGCATGTCTCCAAGTGGTGGGGGCCGCGTGGCTTCACCATCACCACAGCCAGCAAAGATCTGCGCCCGGGCGGCAGCTGGGTGTATACGATGCACGGCCCCGATGGCACCGACTGGCCGAACTTCACGCGCTACCACGAGGTCGTGCCGGAGTCACGCTTGGTCTACGATCACGGCGCGTCGTCGGAAGATGCGAAGCCGATGTTCCGCGTCACCGCGCAGTTTCGCGACCTCGGTGGCAAGACCGAGTTGGACATGTGCATGACCATGGCGACGGCGGAAGAGGCCGAGCGTTCGCGCGGCATCATCAAGGCGGCGAATGGCAACTCGACGTGGGATCGACTGGGCGAGTACTTGGAGAAGCAGCGGACCAACGCCGACATCTTCCTCATCAATCGCACGTTCCCGGTGGACGTCGAGACGATGTTCTCGCTGTGGACGTCGCCGGAGCATTTCGCGAAGTGGCTGCCGCCTACCGGCTTCACCATGGAATTCACGCGCGCGAATATCCGCACGGGTGGCGACGCGTTCTACTCCATGTCAAACGGCGCGTTCACGATGTATGGCCGGGTGCAGTACCTCGCGGTGGAGCCGCCCAATCGCTTGGAGTACACGCAGTGCTTCACCGATGCCAACGAGAACATATCGCGGCATCCGGGGGCGCCGGTGTGGCCGGAGACGATGCGCACCACGGTGCAACTGACGCCCGAAGGGGCGGGGCACACCCGCGTGACGGTACGCTGGGATGTGTACGGGGCTGCCACCGCGGACGAAGTGCAGGCTTTCGTTGCGGAGCGCGGTGGCATGACGCGTGGCTGGACGGGCTCGTTCGACAAGCTCGATGCGCTCATCGACGAGATGTCCGCCTAGTCGTACTCGTTAGTAGTACTCGACGCGGAGCTTGATGCCGAACGCTTTGCGGAAGGCATTCTCGGTCATCGGGAGATCGGCGTACTGGCCGATCCCCGATGTCACGAGCTCTTCGTCCTTGTGAATGGTGCCCGTCACGTGGTGCAAGCTGTGAATGAGCTCGTGTGCGAGCACGACGACCGGATTCGCCGACTCGCCTTTGCGCGTCATGATCTGCGCATTGGTGAAGTACATGATGGAGCAGCAGCCGCGACCGTTGTCAGCCGCCGTGGGGTCGATGGCCATCGCGGCGCTGCCGCCGTCAATGTGGAACGGGCAGTTGTCGAGATTGTGTGACGCCGCCGCCGAGGGCTTGAGGCCCGTGATGCTCATCGAGCCACCGTCGCCGTACACCTTGTCCGCCTTGAAGCCGCTCTGGATGAAGTTGATGTTGGCGGCCGGCGTGATGATCACATTCACACCCGACGAGAACGACATCTTCTTGGCTTCGGCGTTAATGCTGGAGTGATGCTTGCGCGTCCGCGGACGCGCGTCGGCGATGCCTTTGAGGAGCTGCTGTCCAATATCAACGGACGCCAACTTGCGCATGGCTTCCAACACCTGCGACTGGAAGAACGGCTTGCTCTTCGGGTCGTAGTGAATGGCAAAACCAGGAAACTCGGTCAGCTTCTTCGTCGTGGCACTCATCGCCGTCTCCCTGAAAGTCGGTGTTCAGTCGGTGTGATGTGGCGCGCCTCTGCACTCCGGCGCGTGTCGAGCGCAACACTACGGAACCGCGGCGGGGCGCGCTAGGTCCGGCCCCGCGCTCAATCAGGGCACGCTGCCCTTGCGATAGTCCAGTTGTGGTTTTTGCGAGCCGAGTAGTGTTGTGTAACGGAACGCGCTGCCGCGAGCCGCTTCAAACTCGGCTTTCGCCGCGGCCAGCGTGGCGGGGCTAGTGAAGAGCTCGGCTGCGGTCAGCGCCATGGTCTTGGCGGCCACCATCATGCCCTTCGTACCAATCGTCATGCCGCCGGCGGCCACGGCCTGCCACGAGTGGGCGGCAGTTCCCGGCACCCACGTGGCGGCATTGAGTTGCACCGTGGGCACCACCCAACTCACATCGCCCACATCGGTGCTTCCGCCGTCGCCATCGCTGCGATGCAGCGGCCGTACCTGCGACGTGAGATCGAGCGGCTTCACCGTGAAGTTCGGCGACTGTTGCACCTGCTCCGCAAACCGGCGCTCGTCAGGCGAGAGGGCGTATCCGCCAACGCGCTCGAGGGCGCGTTGCTGCACCTTGGCAAGCGTTTCGTTCGGGAGCAGCGCGTACACCGAGCCCACGAGTTGCAAGTCAAAGCTGGTCCCGGTGCCCATGGCCGCGCCCTTCGCGGCGTTCACCACGCGCTCCCACACGTCCTTCACGATGGTCATGTCGACGTGGCGTACGTAGTAGTACACCTCGGCTTCATCGGGCACGACATTGGGTGCGCGACCACCGTTCGTGATGACGTAGTGAATGCGGCTGCCGTCGGGAATATGCTCGCGCAGATAGTTGGTCATGACGTTCATGACTTCCACCCCATCGAGCGCTGAGCGACCGCGCTCTGGTGCGGCGGCGGCATGCGCACTAATGCCGTGGAAGGTGAACTTGCCCGACACGTTGGCCATGGACTTGCCAAACGTCACCGCGTTCTCGTCACCCGGGTGCCACGCCACCACGGCGTCGACATCGTTGAAGATGCCGTCGCGCACCATGTACACCTTGCCCGAGCCGCCTTCTTCTGCGGGGGTGCCAATCATGCGCAACGTACCCTTCACGTTATTCGCCAGCATCCACTCTTTCAGGTGAATGGCCGCCGCCGTGCTGGCGGTACCAAACAGATGATGACCGCAGCCGTGACCCGGGCCGCCGTTCACGAGCGCCTTGCGCAGCGGGCTGGCATCCTGCGAGAGCCCGGGGAGCGCGTCGAACTCGCCAAGAATGGCGATCACCGGTTTGCCGCTGCCGTATTCCGCCACGAAGGCCGTGGGCTCACCGGCAACGCCGGTCTTCACGGTAAAGCCCGCGGCCTTAAGCTCCGACTGCAACAACGCCGAGCTCTTGACCTCGAGATAGCCTACCTCGGCGAAGCCCCAGATTTGCTTTGCCACATCGCCGTAGTGCGCGGTGCGGCCGTCGAGAGCGGTGAGAAGTGCGGCGGTGTTAGGCGCCGCGGTGCTCGGGGCAGTTTTCGCTGATGGCTTGGACTGCGCGCCAACGGTGGCGGCGACACCGAGCGAGGCGAGGCCGAGGAGGGTAGAGACGAATGCGTTCACGCTAGTGCTCCGAGTTGCGTCGCGCTTCAGCCAGAAACGCCGGTTCGAGCTGCAAAAGGTTGGCGAGTTTGCGCATGAGATAGCTCTCGCGCTCGGCCAGCTCACCATCGGCCAACACGACTTGCCACATGAGTTCCGCCAGCACCATGCGCTGTGCGAGATCGTACTCGCGTACAACCTGACGGGTGAAGACAAAGTCGTCGACCGCGTCGCGCGAGGCGCGGCTCGCTTCGGCCATCAGCGCCTCTGCGCCAGCCGCATCGACACCAAAGTGACGTTCGAGAATGGTGCGAATGCGCTGCTGTTCTTCGACGCTGAAATCGCCATCGACATGCGCGAGTTCGAGGAGCAGCGCGCACGCCGCCACGCGCACATCGTGCGACGGCACCGCGGGGCGGGCTGGTGAGTCAGTCGGTGCGGACGGAGCGCTAGCGTCACGCAGCAGACGGCGGAGCGTATCAAGCACGAGAGGCGAGTGAGGGGGGGCGGCCGCGTGGGCGGTGTTACTTCACGTTCGCGCGGAAGAACGCCACGGTGCGTTCCCAGGCGAGCTTCGCGGCGGCGGCATCGTAGCGCGGCGTGGTGTCGTTGTTGAAGCCGTGCTGCGTGCCGGCATATAAGTGACGCTCAAACTTCGCGCCGGCGGCCTTAAGCGCCGCTTCAAAGCCCGGCCAGCTGTCGTTGATGCGCTGATCGGTTTCGGCGCTTTGAATCATGAGCGGTGCCTTGATCTTCGGCACGTCGGCCAAGTCGGGGGCGCTGCCATAGAAGGCAACACCGGCAGAGAGATCACTGCCGAGCTGCGTGGCGAGATAGTTCACCATGCCGCCGCCGTAGCAGAAGCCCACGGCGCCAATCTTGCCTGTGCACTCCGCGCGCCCCTTGAGGAAACCAGAGGCCGCGATGAAGTCCTGGCGCGTCTTCGCCTGATCCAGCTTCGGAAACAGCTCGCGCGCCTTCTCTTCGTCGCCGGGATAGCCACCCAACGGAAAGAGTGCGTCCGGCGCGAAGGCGACGAATCCGTCCACCGCCAGTCGACGGGCGATGTCTTCGATGTGGGGATTGAGCCCACGGTTTTCGTGAATCACTACTACGCCGGGGGCCTTCCCACCCTTGGCAGGCTTCGCGATGTACCCGCGCATGGTGCCGTAGCCGTTCGGCGACGGATACTCGAGATATTGCTGCTGAATGCGCTCATCCTCGGGCTTGATCACCTGCGCCTCAAGGAACTTCGGGGTGAGCTGTTCGAGGAGCATGAGCGCTGTCACGCCGCCCACCGCCCACTTCGAGGCTTTGTCGAGGAAGGTGCGGCGGTCGATGCCACCATGGACGTAGGCATCGAACAGAATGAGTAGTTCCTGATCGAAATCGTGCGCGGTCTTGCGTTCCATGATGAGCCGGGGCGGGAGTGGCAGGTGGGATGAGCGGCAGCTGGGAAAGCTACGACGCGTTACCCGGTTCGGCGATCCGGAGGCTAGTCTTCACGCTCTCCCCCTACCCGTATCTCAATGACGTCACCGAAATCCCCGACCCGTCGCGATCACGCCGTGGCGTTTGCCGTGTGCGCCGGCGTTACGCTGCTGCTGCTCTGGCCACTGTTGCAGGGCAAGATGCTCTTTGGTGGGAATCGGTCGGATATGTTCATCGCCGGTTGGGCGTTCCGGCGGTTTGGTGCCGAGACGTTCTTGCACACGGGGAGCATCCCGCAATGGAATCCGTATCTGTTTGGTGGCTTGCCGTACATCGGCGCCATGCACGGCGACATTTTCTATCCAACTGCGTGGCTGCGGTGGGTGCTGCCGGTGGATGTGGCCATTACGTGGGGCATGGTGCTGCACTTCGTACTGGCCGGTTGGTTTCTCTATCGCTTTGCCATTGCGCTCGGCGCGTCGTGGGGCGCCGCACTCATTGGCGGAGTCGCGTACGAACTCACCGGCATCTTGGCATCGCAAATGAGCCCGGGACACGACGGCAAGCTGTTCGTATCGGCGCTCGCACCGCTCGCGTTCTGGACGTTGCTGGTGGCCATTCGTCGGCAGCGCGCGTGGGCATACGGCGCGTTTGCGCTGGAAGTCGCGCTCATCGTGCTGGGCCACTATCACATGGCGTACTTCCTGTTGCTCGCGCTGGGATTGTGGGCGCTCTACTTGGCGCTATGGGATAGCGAACGCGCCACGTCGCGACCAGCGTGGAAGCCGCTCGCGTATAGTGCGGCGGCCGTCGCGGTGGGCGTGGGAATTACGGCGCTGCAGGTGCTGCCGTTCCTGTCGTACATCCCGTATTCGCCGCGAGCCGCGAGTGGTCCCGATACGGGCTGGCAATTCGCTACCAGCTATGCGTTTCCGCCGGCTGAGTTACTGACGCTGCTGCTGCCGGAGTTCAATGGGGTGTTGGAGCGCTACTGGGGGAGCAATCCCGTCAAGCTGCACACCGAGTTCATGGGCGTCTTGCCGCTGCTGCTCGCGGCGCTGGCGTGGAGCGACCGGTCGCGTCGCCGCGTGGTGATGGCGTTCACCGTGGGCGCCGTGCTCTTCCTCGGCTTTTCCTTTGGCGGTCACACACCCTTCTATCGCCCCTTCTTTGAGCTGCTGCCGGGGCTCAACAAGATTCGGGCAATGGGCATGGTGATGTATCTGTCGGCGTTTGCGCTGTGCGTGTTGGCGGCGCTTGGTGCCGATGCCCTCATGGCGCGTCGCGTAAAGGCCCGCACGGTGCTGGTGCTTGGCGGCGTGACCATTGCCATTGGTGCGCTGGGTGCCGTGGGTGGCCTTCAGGGACTCGCGGAGTCGCTCGCGCTGCCGGAGCGCGCGGAGTACGTGATGGCGAATGCGGAGGCGCTGCGTGTCGGCGCGCTCCGCATGCTGGCCTGTGCTCTGGTTGCGACGACGCTGCTGTGGGCTACGGCCACGGGCCGCCTCGCGGCGCGCGTGGCGACGGTAGCGTTGGTTGCCGCCACTGCAATTGAGCTGTGGAGCATTGATCGTCGCTTCTTTACCTGGTCGCCGCGGGCGTCGCAGCTGTTCGCCGCTGATGCGGTGACCACCTATCTACAAAAGGCGCCCAAGCCGTATCGCGTGTTCGACGCGCAGGCGAGCTACGGGCAGTCCATTCTCATGGGCTACGACATTCCGCAGCTGACGGGATATCACGGCCTGCAGTTGCAGCGCTTCAACGATCTGTTTGGCGCACAGGAAGGGCTCTCTCCATCGCTCGTCGAACTGTATGCGCTGCGCTATCTCATTCTGGCCGAGGAGCAGCAGGTACCGGGCTTCACCATGGTGGCGCCGAAAACCACCACGCCCTTTGGCAGCACCGCCGTGCTGTATGAGCGGAATGCGCCCACCCCGTGGGCGCGTGTGGTGCGCGGCATTGCCACCGCGCCGGATGCGCAGATTCCCGGTACAGTGACCGATTCGCGCTTCCCCGTTGGTGGTGTGGTGCTGCTCTCAGACTCCACCAGCGCGACGCGGCCGTCATCGGTGCCGATGGCCGCGCCGCCGTATGCGGCATCAGCGGCGGTGGCGGCAGTGCGCGCGTGGGCACCCGGCGCGATGACGATTGCCGTGACTGGAGACAGCGTGACCGCCGCCAAGGCCAGCATGCTCATGGTGGCCGAGAACTGGTATCCCGATTGGCGGGCCACGGTGGATGGCCGCGAGGCGGTGGTACGCCGCGTCGATCATGCGCTGATCGGTGTGGAGTTGCCACCGGGCGCACGGGAGGTGCAGCTGCGCTTCGAATCCTCGGCGTACCGCACCGGTCAGTGGATCAGCGCGGCCTCATTGCTCATCGCGCTCGCGTTCACCGTGATCATGTGGCAAGGGGAGCGGCGGACTCGCGTGGCGCACTGAACGCACGCTCCAGTGCGTCACGCAGCTCCTGTTGTGTGAACGGCTTTTGCACGACGGCGGTGACTCCTTCGGCGCGGGCGGCATCGGCCTGCGCCGTATCGACAAGTCCCGTCATGAGAATGATGGGGACGCGCGGCGCCAGCGCGTGGGCCCGCGTGGCGAGCGCAATGCCCGTCATACCGGGCATGGAGAGATCGGTGAGCAGCAGATCAACACTGTCTTGATGCTCCGCGAGTCGCGACACGGCCTCGCGCGGGTCGCCGGTGTCGAACACATCGTAGCCGAGGTGGCGCAGCAAGCGCACGATGGATCGCCGCACGGCGTCATCATCGTCTACGACCAGCACGGTGCGTGTCTTCGTCGCCGCCGATTCCGTCGGCGCCGTGGGCACATCGGGGGCACTGGTCGGTGCCTCGATGGCGGGGAGTCGAATGATGAAGCTGGTGCCGCGCCCGGGCACTGAGGACACGTCAATGGTGCCGCCGAGTGCGGTGATGGTGCCATGTACCGTGGAGAGTCCAAGCCCCGAACCACGGCCCGCCGCTTTGGTGGAGAAGAAGGGCATGAACACACGGCTGCGCGTGGCGTCGTCCATGCCGTGGCCGGTGTCTTCGACGGTCATCACGGCCATGGCGCCATCGCGATACGTGGTGAGGCGCAGGCGACCACCATCGGGCATCGCATCGCACGCGTTCGAAATGAGATTCACGAGCGCGTGGTGAAGCTCGGCGGGGTCGGCTAACACCCAGCCATCGGGCGCGAGGGCCATCTCTAGGGTGATCGTGGACGCGCGCAGCACTTCGGTGAGGCGCACCGCTTCGTCGCACACTTCGGCGAGCGACGTGGGGACACGCGGTACTTCGATGCCCCGCGTGTACGTGAGAATACGGCGCACGAGCCCGCGTCCGCGCGAGGCGCTGGCTTCGATATCGGCTACGCGTGCGGCGCCCGGGTGATCGGCGGGTAGTTGATGGCGCAGCTCTTCCACATTGGCAATGATGGGCTGCAACAGATTGTTGAAGTCATGCGCGATGCCGCTCACCATGGTGCCCACGGCCTCGAGTTTTGCGGAGACACGCAACCGCTCTTCCAGCGCGTGCTCACGCGTGACATCACGCAACACCACCAACACGCGACTCACCGCGCCGGTGGCGTCGCGCACCGGTGTGACGCTCACAACAAAGTGCTGCTGCTCGTCACCGCTGTCGCGCACGCATCGGCCAATCCACGAGGTACCGGCGAAGGCATCGCGCCACGGCATGGGCGCGGGCGCCGCGCCGAACAGGGTAAAGCCCAAGGCATCGATGGACCCGTCGCCAAGGGTGGCGGCCAGCCCGCCGGCCTCGCGGCGATTGCGATGCGCGACATGGCCTTCATGGTCTACCAGCAGCACGACATCATCGCTGTGCTCAAGCGCGCGCCCCATGAGGAGCAGCTCATCCTCGGCGCGGCGTCGTGCATCGCCTTGGACGGCCAATCCCCAGGCGAGAATGGCGGTACCCATGGAAACGACGATGGCCAGAAAGAGCAGGTTGGCGCCGATAATGAGCCACACCGCACCAGCGGGGGGCAGGGGCATGGCCGCCTCGGGCGCCGCCGCCCAGGGCAGCATACCGAAAGCGGCGAATACGCCAATGGCCACCGTGGTGACGGAGACGACCCCCAGCGTGATGGCGGCGGCTCGAATGCCGAGCAGGACGCCGGCGAGCACCGGGGCAGTAATGAGCCAGAGCGGTCCGGCCGCGTTGCCGCCCCAACCCCAGCTGAAGAAGACGCCGACCGCCCACGAGGAGAGCACGACAAACCACGCGCGCGCGGCCCGCGGGGCGCGGCGGGCCATGGCCACACCGAGCAACAGCCCGTACATGGCCAGATCGAACGCCACGACCATCAGTGCGCCAGTGCTGAGCGCCAGGCGGATCATGGGCACCACTAGCAAGGTGCCGAAGAGCGCGTACGCCAGCAGCATCGCCCCGAGCATGCGCCCACGCCACCAGCCCACCGAACCCAGCGGATCCTGGTCGGGCACGATCCATTCCAGCCACTGGCCGCACCGGTTGCGCAATCGGGTCAACATCTCGGTGGTCATAGAGAAAACGAAGGGTCTCCAGCGGCCAGCCCGCAGTCGGGGGTGTACCTACTTACTAAGCTTGAGCATGGTGAATTCATGACACAGCTCCCCCATCGCCCCGACTCTCCCGAGGCCACGGCGCAGTTCCGCGAGGAGCTGCGCGCCGCAACCCGACTGCTTGAGCGGGTGATTGCTGACCGAACGTTGCTGATGCTGGCCGAGGTAGACGAGCGTCGTCAATTCGACGAAGCGGTCTCGACAGTATTTCAACCCGATGTGCGGGCCCGTCGTGCCATGGTGAAGGCTACGGCCCGGCAGCGCAAGCTTGAGGCGGCGCTGCGTGACGAAAGCCGCCTCCACGAAACGGGTATTCGCGAGCTGCGGCGCAAGCCGGTGTTCACGACGCCCAATGTGTATCTGCTGGGTGATCCGGCATCGGGCACCAGCTCGGTGACCGCTGATGCCGTCGAGTCGCCCGTCGATACACCGCCTGATGATGCGCCGGAAGCGGTCGTGCCGCAGCACTGCTACATCTGCAAGCAAAAGTTCACCAAGATCCATCACTTCTACGACCAGATGTGCTACGCGTGCGCCGAGTTCAACTATCGCAAGCGCACGGAGCTTGTGGATCTGAGCGGACGTACGGCGCTGCTCACGGGCGGTCGCGTCAAGATTGGCTATCAAGCGGGACTCAAGCTGTTGCGCTGTGGCGCACGCTTGCTGGTGACGACGCGCTTTCCGCGTGACTCGGCCATGCGCTATGCCGCGGAGCCGGACTTCGAGGAGTGGAAGGATCGACTCGAGGTGTTTGGGCTCGATCTGCGGCATACGCCCAGTGTGGAAGCCTTCTGTCGGCAGCTGACGCAGACGGAGTCGCGGTTGGACTTCATCGTGAATAACGCGTGTCAGACCGTGCGGCGCCCGCCGGCGTTCTATGCGCACATGATGGAGGGCGAGCGGGCGGCGGCGAGCACGCTCTCTCCTCCAGCTCGCAAGCTGTTGCAACACTACGAGTCACTGCGCGAGGCAGAGCCGCTTATGGAACCCACCGCGGTTGCGACAGCCGTGCGTAGCGACGATGAGCGAGCGCTCGAGCGTGTCGGGCTCACGCACGCGGCGGCGTTGTCGCAGGTGCCGCTGTTGCCGGATGATCACGATGTGTCGCAGCAGCTTTTTCCGGCGGGCCGCCTCGATCAGGATCTGCAGCAGATTGATTTGCGCTCGCGCAACTCGTGGCGGTTGCTGCTCGACGAAGTTCCTAGCGTGGAGCTGTTGGAAGTGCAGTTGGTGAACGCGGTGGCGCCGTTTCTACTCAATGCGCGGCTCAAGCCGCTCATGCTGCGCACCGACAATCGCGACAAACACATCGTGAACGTGTCCGCGATGGAAGGGCAGTTCTATCGCAACAACAAGACCACGCGTCATCCGCACACGAACATGGCCAAGGCGGCGCTCAACATGATGACGCGCACGTCGGCGGCCGACTATCAGCAGGACGGTATTCACATGAACAGTGTGGATACCGGGTGGATCACCGATGAAGACGTGGCCGAGATTGCGGCGCGCAAGGTGGAGAACCATCGCTTCCATCCGCCGCTGGACATTGTCGACGGTGCGGCCCGCATTGTGGATCCCATCATTGCCGGTGTCGCCACCGGTACGCATGTGTGGGGGCAATTCCTGAAGGACTACGCGCCTACCGATTGGTAGGCGCGTGGTGCGCGCTTGAGCGGCGACTCACTCCTTGAGTTCGCAGGCCTCAAGCGCGTTGCCGTCGGCGTCGCGGAAGCGGAAGTACAACACGCCGGGCGTTTCGTGCACCGCTTCCACGGCCACGCCCGCTGCGGCGAGCGCCGCGTGGGCGCCGCGCGCGTCGTCCGTGGCGAGAATCGGGTACGTGCTGGAGGCGCTCCACGTGGCGCCGGCGTCCAACTGCCAGAGCGTAATGGTGGAGCCGCTTGGAAACTCAAGCACCGCGAGGCGCTGGTCTTCGTCTTCGTAGACCGGGTCGGCGCCGAGGTGTGTGACGTACCAACCCGTCGCGGCGGTGATGTCGCGCACGCGAATGATGACCGTATCGACGCCAGAGAAGTACGAGGACATGAGCGGACCGAAGCAAAGGGAAGCGATGGGGACTACACGCGGCGGAGCGTGCTCACCCGAAGTCTAGCGGTCGGGCGTGGCGGCGGAACGGCGGGGAGAGCATTGCGCATTCGCGGCGGCCCGCTCACACTCCGGTATGACACGGCTCTCCCCTGTTTTTCGGACGACGGCCGCGCGCGTCGCGGTCTCGACGGCGTTGGTGGCGCTGAGCGGCGCCCTCGCCGGGTGCACCAACCTGGTCGGCGTTGATAACTCCGGCTGGATGTACGCGCGCCTACGTGGCACGGTCACGCGCCAGAGCGGCCAGCCCGTGGCGAATGCAGCCATCGGCATTTCGTGCGTCGGCAAAACCGCTGAGCCCTTTGGCTTCACCGCCGATGCCGATGCGAGTGGCAAGTTCGACACCGAACTCAACGCCTCCGACTATTTCGCGCCGCTGGACGGTGGAACGTATGTCTGCCGGGTGCTCACCCCGTATACCGGCACGCCCCTGGTGGAGAAGTCCATCTCCGTGCCCTTCGCGTCTTCGCAGGCGTCGCGGCCCGTGACCGAAGTGTCGCTGGTGGTGCCATAGCGCTGGCCAGAGTAGGAGCTCGACGATGACCTCCGCCACACGGCAGGCCACGCCCACGGCGCATCCGCTGACGCAGTTGACCGTGGTGCTTGGGCCACCGCGCGCGCCGCACGGCGACTTCGCGGATTTCCAGCAGGCGGCATCGCGCGGTGCATCGGTTGCCGATCACCCGTGGGCGTTGCATGAGGTGGAGGCGCTTGAGGCGCTCACGCACCGCGATGGATCCATCAGTACGCACACGTTGCTGGAGACTCTGGTGGGCGGGGTGCTGCAGGTGGGCGCGCTCATAGCCGATGTCGAGCGGCAGTGGGTACGGCACGCCGATGGGCAGCTGTACGCGGCGTTGACGGTGTGCGCGGACGATGTCCGGCCGCGCGCGGCGGGGTTGGCCTTTCACGATCCCACGCTGATGGACGCGCTCAATACGGTGTCGGCGAGTATCGCGACGCTCGATAATCGCGCGTGGATGACATGGAGCAGCCGCACGACGCACGATCCGGAGGATCCGTCGCAGCTCACGCGTAGCGCCTCGCTGGTGGGCGCGATGGCGGAGTTGGTCATCCGGGAGTCGCCCCTTGTGGATGCACCGGCGCCCGCGGGTGCGCCGAGCGAGCTCGCGCTCGAGCCTGAGCTGCTGACCGCCATTCGGTTGGGGCGCGAGCATGCGGGGATGCCGGCATCCACCATTGGACGTGAACTGCGCGCGCTGCGGCATCTCGATCCCATGCGGTCCGAGTGGACGCGCATTCTGATGGATGCGTTTTACCTGGGGGCGCTGGATACGACGCAGCTGGTGCACCGTGAGGAGCTGGCCGGATTGGCGTTCTTGTTTGTGGGGAAGGAACGCACCGATCGGTTGAAGGCGAATCCGGACATCAGCCCGCGATTTCGCGGTGAGCTGGCGGCGAAGACATTCATGACGGCGTTTGCATTGGAGCGACTCGCACCGCGTGTGTCGGCCGCGTTGTGGCGTGCGATGGGGCAAGAGTAAACGCGACGTCGCGCTTACTGATCAATCCGCACGCCACCGATGTACACGCCCCGCTGCGTGCGCACATTGCTGATGCGTGCCAGCGGTGACGCAGCGAGCACGACGAAGTCCGCCGCCTTGCCACGCTCGAGGGTGCCGAGGTTACGGTCGACCTGCATGCAGCGCGCGGCGGTGCCCGTTGCCGATACGAGCGCTTGCATGGGGGTGAGGCCGGCGTCCACCATCATCTCCAGTTCCATGAGTTCGAAGTAACCCTGGAAGCGTCCCAAGGGGCCAGTGTCGGTACCCATGGCGATAGGCACGCCGGCGTCGAAGAGCGTCTTGAGGTTGCGCACGGCAACCGGCAACTGCGCCTGATAGCGCTGGGC
>APMI01000535.1_pt1 | contig 16196 bp, 11 predicted proteins | sample 667938 | NCBI WGS metagenome assembly APMI01 (sample SAMN01084076, study PRJNA167559) | wastewater metagenome | biome: Wastewater | place: Denmark: Ejby Moelle, Odense | collected 2011-11-28 | reverse complement strand
GATTTTCATCAGGCGCACGACACGATGCTGTGCATCGCGGGTTCGACCTATGTCGACAGCGACGATCGCCGGAAATCGTCGCCGGACGCCTGGATGAAACCGGCGCAGGATATGGCGTCGCTGTTCGCCGACCTGCCCGATGCGCTGTCGAACACCCGTGTCGTGGCGCAACGGTGCGCCGTGGCTGCGCCCAGCCGCAAGCCGATCCTGCCGAGTCTTGCCGGGGACCGCGAAGCCGAGAGCGAACAGCTGCGGCGGGATGCGCATGCCGGTCTCGACATCCGGCTGGAAAAGGCGGGAGCCGTGGATCCGCAGGTCTACCGCGACCGGCTGGATTTCGAGCTCGACGTCATCGCGGGCATGGGCTTTCCCGGCTACTTCCTCATCGTTGCCGACTTCATCAAATGGGCGAAGGGGCAGGGCATTCCGGTCGGGCCCGGCCGCGGGTCCGGCGCGGGTTCGGTCGTCGCATGGGCGCTGACGATCACCGACCTCGACCCACTCAAGCTTGGGCTGCTGTTCGAACGCTTCCTCAACCCGTCGCGCGTGTCCATGCCCGACTTCGACATCGATTTCTGCGAAACGCGGCGCGAGGAAGTGATCCGTTACGTCCAGAAGAAATACGGACGCGATCACGTCGCGCAGATCATCACCTTCGGGCGGCTGAAGTCGCGCGCGGTGCTGAAAGACACCGGTCGTGTGCTGCAGATGAGCTACGGCCAGGTCGATCGGCTGGCGAAGCTGGTGCCCAACCATCCGACCGATCCGTGGGACCTGAAGCGGGCGCTCAACGGCGTTCAGGAACTGGCGACGGAGGTCAAGAACGACCCCGATGTCCGCCGCCTGTTCGACCTGGCGATGAAGCTGGAGGGGATGCCGCGGCACAGTTCGACCCATGCGGCGGGCGTGGTCATCGGCGACCGTCCGCTCGACCAGCTGGTTCCGCTTTACCGCGACCCGCGGTCGGACATGCCGGTCACGCAGTTCGATATGAAATTTGCCGAAGCGGCCGGGCTGGTGAAGTTCGACTTCCTCGGGCTGAAAACCCTGTCGGTCCTGCAGCGTGCACTCGACCTGATCGAAGCGCGTGAGGGGCATCGGCCGGATCTCGACGCGCTCGGCTGGGATGACGAGGCGGTCTATTCACTGCTCCAGCGTGGCGATACCGTCGGCGTATTCCAGATGGAATCGGAAGGGATGCGGCGCGCTCTGGCCCAGGTCCGGCCGACGGCATTCGGCGATATCATAGCGATCGGCGCGCTTTACCGGCCGGGGCCGATGGACAACATTCCGATGTTCGCCGACCGCAAGAACGGCCGGGCGATCCTCGAATACCCGCACCCTTCGCTCGAGGGCATCCTTGCCGAGACCTACGGTATCTTCGTTTATCAGGAACAGGTGATGCAGGCGGGGCAGATCCTGGCGGGCTTCTCGCTTGGTGACGCCGACTTGCTGCGCCGCGCCATGGGCAAGAAGATCAAGGCAGAAATGGACGCGCAGCGTGCCGGATTCGTCGAAGGATGCGGCAAGAACGGCATCGGCAAGACACAGGCGAACAGCCTGTTCGACTTGATCGACAAGTTCGCAGGCTATGGATTCAACAAGAGCCACGCCGCGGCTTACGCCGTGCTGACTTACCAGACAGCCTGGGTGAAGGCGCACTACCGCGAGGATTTCTTCGCAGCGTCGATGGCGTTCGACCTCGGCAATACCGACAAGCTGGCCATCTTTGCCGACGACATGCGGCGCATGGGCGTGAAGTGCCTGCCGCCGTGCATCAACGCCAGCGGATCGGACTTCGGTGTCGAGGTGACCGACGACGGACTTGCCGTGCGTTATGCGCTTGGCGCGCTGAAAGGCGTTGGCGAAGCGGCCATGGCGCAACTCTGTGTCGAGCGGAACGACAACGGCGCGTTCAAGTCGCTCGATGATTTCGCTAACCGCATCAGCGCGCGACTGGTCAACCGGCGACAGATCGAAAGCCTGTCGGGTGCGGGTGCGCTCGATGCGCTCGACGACAATCGTGCGGGCGTGTTCGCGGTTTCGGAGACATTGCTGGCTGTCGCATCGCGCGCCGAAGAAGGGCGGACAAGCGGGCAGGGTGGCCTGTTCGGCGAGGGAGCGGCGTCGGTCGTGGCGATCCAGTTGCCGCAAAGTGCCAACTGGACGATGGCCGAGCGGATGAACGCCGAGAAGGAAGCCTTCGGGTTTTATTTCGCGGCGCATCCCGTCGACCGGTTCCGCCATGTCGCCAAGAGCCATGGCGCGCGCAGCTTTGGGGTGTTGTCGACATCCGCGGGCGCGGAGGGAAGGGCGAACGCCACCATGGCCGCGCTGGTCGAGGATGCACGCTGGCGCACATCGAAGCGCGGCAACCGGTTCATGTCAGTGACGCTCAGCGACGAGACAGGACAGTTTCAGTCGAACTGCTTCGAAGACGAGGCTTGCGCCATGCTGGAGGAACTGGGCCGCAATGGCGGTTGCGCGTTGCTGAACGTCGAGCTGGACCGGCAGCCAGGCGAGGAAGCGCCGCGGATTACCGTGCGCAAGGCGCAGCGTCTGGATGCTCTCGCCAGTCACACACGCCTGAAAGCCGTAATCCATGTGGACCGCGTCGATGCGGTTGCCATGCTTGCCGGGACGCTGGCGCGGGGCGGGCGTAGCGAGATCGTCCTGCGCATTTCGATGGCGCATGGCGGCGTGGCCGACCTGCGCATCGGTCGCGATTTCCTGATCGACGGCGAAATGGCCGATGGGATTGCGCGGATGGACGGGATTGTGGACATTAGCCTTGCCCCACAAGAGATGCCGCGCCTGGCGCTGGTGGGATAAGAGGCGGGAAATATCCCGCGCAAGGAGGAGAGCGGGATGCACGGCGGGATGCAGGATTGGTCGATGCGGGTTACGCACCTGCTCGACCATGCGGCGCGCGAACACGGTACGCGCGAGATCGTGACTCGCTGGGCCGACGGTACGATGGAGCGCACCGACTGGGCAGGCTTGGCGCACGAAGCGCGGCGGCTGTCGCAGGCATTCGTCGCACTGGGCATGAAACCGGGCGACCGCATCGCGACGCTCGCCATGAACCATGGCCGTCACCTGACCAGCTGGTACGGCGCGATCGGCATGGGGGGTGTGATCCACACACTCAACCCGCGACTGTTCGACGATCAGCTGATCTACATCATCAATCACGCCGAGGACCGGATTCTCCTCTACGACGTGCAGTTTGCAGCGATCGTCGAACGGCTGAAGCCGCAGCTTTCGACCGTCGAGCACTTCATCGCTTTCGATGCCGATGATGGGTATCCCGCGCTGATTGCCAGGCACGATGGCCAGTTCGACTGGGTTCTCGGGGACGAGCGCGACCCATGCATGCTTTGCTATACCAGCGGGACGACGGGCAATCCCAAGGGCGTGCTGTACGAACACCGCTCGACCATGATCCACGCCATGGCAGAAGTGGCGCCATGGGTGTTCAACCTGTCGTCGCGCGCGTCGATCCTGCCGATCGTCCCGCTCTTCCACGCGGCAGCCTGGGGTTTGCCGTTCGCGGCCGCACTGTCGGGTGCCAAGGTCGTCTATTCGGCGGTCAATGAGGCGAATGCGCTGTGCAGCCTGATGAACAGCGAACAGGTAACGCATTCGGCGGGCGTGCCGACGGTCTGGCTGGCGATGTTCCAGCACATGGATGCGACGGGGGAAGCGCCGCGCTTCCTGCAACAGGTTACCATCGGCGGGTCGGCGGCGCCGCGCGCCATGATCGAGCGGATCATGGGCATGGGCGTGACGGTGAAACACCTGTGGGGCATGACCGAGACGTCGCCGATCGGCACAGCCGGTGCTCCGCCGCCGCATTGGGACGAGATGACGCTCGAGCAAAAGCTCGACCATGTGGCGCGGCAGGGGCAGATTCCGTTCGGGATCGAACTGTGCGTGATGGATGACGACGGCAAACACCTGCCACGCGACGGCGTATCGTCGGGCCGGTTGCACGTTCGCGGGCCGTGGGTCGTGAAACGCTATTTCAAGGCGGAGGCTGACGCAGTCGACAAGGACCAGTGGTTCGACACCGGCGACATCGCGATCCTCCATCCGGACGGCACGATGCAGATTACTGACCGGGCCAAGGACGTGATCAAGTCGGGCGGCGAATGGATATCGAGCGTCGAACTCGAAAACGCGGCAGTCGGCTGCCCTGGGGTCCAGGAGGCTGCGGCGATCGGCGTATTTCATCCCAAATGGGACGAGCGGCCGATATTGCTGGTCGTGCGCAAGGGCGGCAGCACGGTGACCGGCGATGAGATCACGGCGTACCTCAAGGATCATGTCGCCAAATGGTGGCTGCCGGACGAGATCCACTTCCTCGACGAACTGCCGCACACGGGATCGGGCAAGATCCTGAAGTCCGAACTGCGCGCGCAGTACAAGGATCACCGGCTGGCCGCCTAGAACAAGCGGCCCTGTGCACCTGCGGGCGGCCTGAAAAGGTCGGTCCGGAGCGGAACCCATTGGGCATCCAGACCATATTTCCGCCGCGCTCGTTTGAACCGCGTCAGCATCAGGTCGTACCACGGCCCCTGACCACGCATCCGGTTGCCGAAACGTGGGTCGTTGTCGCGCCCGCCACGGATCTCGTTGATGATCGACATCACTTTGCCTGAGCGGTCGGGAAAATGCGTATCGAGCCAGGCACGAAATAGCGGTGCCACTTCGAAGGGCAACCGCACAGGGATGAACGAGCATCGGGTCGCACCGGCTTCGGCAGCGGCCTCCAGAATCGCCTCGGTTTCATGATCCGTGATGGAGGGGATGAGCGGGGATACCGATACCTGTACCGGAATGCCCGCTTGGCTGAGCGCTCGGATCGCCTCCAGCCGTTTGCGCGGGGCAGGGGCCCGCGGTTCGAGCGTCATCGCGATCCGCGGGTCGAGCGACGTGACCGATACCATAACGGATGTCAGCTGTTTCGCTGCCATCGGTCCGAGCAGGTCGATATCACGCGTAACCCGGTTGGACTTCGTCGTGATCATCAAGGGATGATCGGTTTCCGCGAGGATTTCGATACACGACCGGGTGATGCGCCAGTCGCGCTCGATCGGCTGATAGGGGTCGGTGTTCGTTCCCATCGCAATCGGTCCGCACCGGTACGAAGGTTTCGACAATTCGGCACGAAGCAGGGCTGCGGCGTCAGGCTTGGCGAACAGCCTGGTTTCGAAATCGATTCCGGGCGACAGGTCGTGAAACGCATGCGTAGGCCGTGCAAAGCAATAGATGCACCCATGCTCGCACCCACGATAAGCGTTGATCGAGCGGTCGAAGAGGATGTCCGGCGACGTATTGCGTGTGATGATCGTCTTCGGCTTCTCCACCGTCACAGTGGTTTGAACCGGTCGCGGTTCTCCATCGACGTGGACGATATCGTCCAGCCAATCACCGTCGATCTCCCTTTCCGGCAAGCCGAACCGTCTGCTCTCGCGGTTTTGCGTGGCGCCCCTTACGACCCGGTTCGACATAGGATGATGAGAACATAAACAGAACATTTATGCAAGTCTCGCCAGCCTGTCTCGTTTTGATCCGAAACCAATTTTCGATGGATTGGAATGCTAAGTTGTTGTAAATGTGCTTCCCGGATCGCGCTGGCCGAACTTGCACACACAGATTTGCAAGCGGATTTTAAAAATACCGTCAGTTTTGCACTCTTTTTTGGCCTTTGGGGGCACAATGAAATCGCATCTGGGTAAGGCAGCGCTGTTGGTTACCGCATCGGTAGGGGCGATCGCGCAACCGGCTGTTGCCGAAATCGTTCACTTACGGATCACTGGTACGTTCACGATCGGCGATCGCCGGGGCGAGGACTTTCTGGTGGAACTCCGTTACGATTCCGATGCGCCGGTAACGGACACGTTGGGGACCACGAGCATCTTCCGGAACGCGGGCGATATTTTCACGATCGGAGACCGCCGGGACGATTTTACGGCGGCGGCGATGAGATCCGCGCTGCCGAACTATGTCAGCACGGTTTACGACCTGGGGCCGCCGCGGGGCGTCGTCGAACAGACGCCGAATGGCCGTCGCGTTAGCTTCACCGATCCGAACGCATCTCTCGGCAGCGTCAGTTTCTTTTACGATACGACAACACCGCCAAGCCTGTTGACGCGATTGCCGACGCTGTCCGAACTGTCGTTGTTCAGCGGGGGTGTCGTTACGTTCGGTAACAGCAGCGGAACATTCCGCTATGAGCCGTTCGCCAGCAACGTTCCGGAACCCGCCACCTGGGGGATGATGATCCTGGGCTTCGGAGTGATGGGGGCAGCGATGCGTCACCGCCGTAGGAAACTTTCCGTCTCCTACGTCTGATTCAGCTTGCGAGGCGGTCGATCGCGCCTTGCAGGATGTAGCTTGCGGCGAGCTTGTCGACGAGATCCGCGCGCCGCGCACGACTGGCATCGGCATCGATGAGTGTCCGGGTGACAGCGGCTGTTGACCAGCGCTCGTCCCATAGAAGGATCGGCAAGCCGATATCTGTCAGATTCCGTGCAAAAGCGCGGGTCGATTGCGTGCGCGGGCTTTCGCTGCCGTCGAGGTTGAGCGGCAGGCCGATGACGATGCCGCGAACCGATTGGCTGGACGCCAGCGATGCCAGCGATGCCTTGTCTATGCTGAACTTGGTCCGCCGCACCAGTTCGGCGGGCGAAGCGATGGTCCACATCGCGTCGCACAACGCCGTGCCGATCGTCTTTGTCCCGACGTCGAGGCCCAACAGCCGTCCGCGCTGGGGTAGCGCGTCGTAGAAAGCCTGCGTGTCGGCCGTGATCAAATCAGGCCGCGGCCTTGCGCCGGTCGTTCAGTTCCGCGTTCAGCATTTCGGCAAGCAGGAAGGCCAGTTCCAGGCTCTGCGCGGCGTTGAGGCGCGGATCGCAATGTGTGTGATAGCGGTCGGCAAGCGACATCTCGGTCACGTCGACGGCGCCGCCGGTGCATTCGGTCACATTCTGGCCTGTCATCTCGACGTGGATGCCGCCGCCGAACGACCCTTCTGCGCGGTGCACCGCAAAGAAACCGCGCACTTCGGACAGGATCCGGTCGAACGGTCGCGTCTTGTAACCGTTGGCGGCCTTCACGACATTGCCGTGCATCGGGTCGCAGCTCCACACGACAGGATGGCCTTCGCGCATCACAGCGCGGACGAGCGCGGGCAGGGCCGCCTCGATCTTGTCGTGCCCGTAACGCGTGATCAGCGTCATGCGGCCAGGCACGCGGCCCGGGTTTAGCGTGTCGAGCAGGCGAAGCAGCACGTCGGGCGTCAGGCTCGGTCCGACTTTCATGCCCAGTGGATTGCCGATGCCGCGCAGGAATTCGACATGTGCGCTGTTTTCGAACCGCGTGCGGTCACCGATCCACAGGAAGTGGGCGGACGTGTCGTACCATTGCCCGGTCAGCGAATCCTGCCGCGTCAGTGCCTGTTCGTACTGGAGCAACAGCGCTTCATGGCTGGTGTAGAACTGCGTACCCTTCAGCTGGGGCACGGTGTCGGGGTTGATCCCGCACGCGCTCATGAAGTCGAGTGCTTCGCCGATGCGATCGGCGACGTCGCGATACTGCTTGGTCCATGGGCTGCGGCCCATGAAATCGTGCGTCCAGGCGTGGACCTGATGCAGGTTCGCATAACCGCCCGCGGAAAACGCGCGCAGCAGGTTCAGCGTCGCCGCCGACTGGTTGTACGCCTGCACCATCCGCTGCGGATCGGGCGCGCGGCCGCTGGCCTCGAACGCGATGTCGTTGACGATGTCGCCGCGATAGCTGGGCAGCGAAATGCCATCCAGGTCTTCCATGTCGGCGCTGCGCGGCTTGGCGAACTGCCCCGCCATGCGGCCGAGTTTTACCGTCGGCAGCTTCGACGCGAAGGTCAGGACGACTGCCATCTGCAGGATGACGCGGAAAGTGTCGCGGATGTTGTTCGGGTGGAACTCGGCGAAGCTTTCGGCGCAATCTCCGCCCTGGAGCAGGAAAGCACGACCGTCGGCGACCTTGGCCAGTTCGCCGGTAAGGTCGCGCGCCTCGCCCGCAAACACCAGCGGCGGAAACGACGAAAGGGTCGTTGTCGCGCGTGTCAGCGCTTCCGCATCGGTGTAAGTGGGGAGCTGGCGCGCTTCATGCGCGGTCCAGCTTTGCGGGTTCCAGTTCGTGGCCATAGTGTCGGCGCCTATGCGCCGCGGTGGTGGCGCGCGCAAGGTTGCGATTCTTTAGGGGTCAATACCCCAGTTTGAGATCGACGACGTGATGCAGCGGTTCGCCGCGGTGCCAGCGGTCGAGGTTTTCAAGGAAACGATCCGCCGAACGGAAAAACATCTTGTCCTGCGCGCGGCCGGACAGGTGCATGGTGATGTGAGCGTTGGGCAGCGCCCACAGAGGATGATCGGCTGGAAGCGGTTCGGGCGTCGTCACATCGAGGAAGGCGGCTGCGATGCGCTTCTTCGATAGCGCCTCGACCAGCGCGTCCTGATCGATGACCTCGCCGCGCGCGATATTCACGACCGCCGCCGACGGCTTCATCGCTGCCAGTTCAGCGGCGCCGATCATGCCGTCGGTCGCGGGCGTTGCGGGCACGGCGATGACGATCCAGTCCATTTCGCCCAGCTTGCCACGCCAGTCGCCGGGCCCGAGTTCGCCGGGGCCGGGTGTACGGCGCACGGTCAGCACCTCGACGCCGAATGCTTCGAGCCGCGTACGGATCAGCGATCCGATCGCGCCCGCGCCGAGCAGCAACGCCTTGCTGCCGAGCAGTTCGACCTTGCCGGGCGAATCCTGCAACCATTCGTGACGGTCGCGTGCGCGGATAACCTGGTCGTATCCTTTGGCGATGGTCAGCATGCCCATCACTGCATATTCGGCAATCGTGACCGCGGTGATACCGGCGCCGTTGGTGTAGGTGACGCCGCGCTCCGCAAGCAGGTCGAGCGGGACGTGGTCGACACCCGCGTAGATGCTGTTGAGCCATTTCACCTCGGTGGCGGCCGTCATCGTGGCGGCGATATCGTCCTTGTCGAACATGTCGAACCAGCCGATCTCTGCCGCCGTTGCCAGTACTACCGCTTCGTCTTTCGTCGCGAACCACCGTGCATCCAGCCAGCCGGGCAGCCGCCCCTCGAGCAGCGGACGGATCATCGCGGGCAGGACGGCGCGGGTCATATATCGATCTTCCAGTCCCAGCCGAGCGGGTCGCCGTCCATCACTTCGACACCGGCGGCGATTAGGTCGTCGCGGATGCGGTCCGAGGACGCAAAGTCCTTGGCCGCGCGGGCGGCTTTGCGCTCGGCGAGACGGGCTTCGATGTCGATCTCATCTATCGATGCAGATGCCGGACGGATGCGCAAACTTGCCCGATCGAGATTTCGGAGACCAAGCCCAAAGACCTCATCAACAGCGAGAATAGCCCGCAGTTGTTCAGCCGGATCCTGACCTTTCATTGTCACGAGCTCATCGAGCCAAACCAGGGCCTGAGAAGTGTTTAGATCATCCTCGGTAGAATTATGGATGCTATCAAAACGGAGCCGTAAAGTGCCGCCGATTCCATCCATAAGTGTGCCGACCCGTCGAGCCTCGTCGTCTCGATATGAAACTACAATAGCCCCATTCGATGCACGTTCTTGGGCATCGTAATCGTCACAAACCTCATCCCATTGTCCGCTCCGGGCGGCTAGTTCCTGAAACGCCTTCACCAGCCGCTTCAACCGTACGAACGCCGCCGCCAGATTGTCCCAGCTGAACTCCAACTCGCTGCGGTAATGCGCCTGTAGGCACATCAGACGGTAGGCGAGGGGATGGAAGCCCTTGTCGATCAGCAGTTGCAGGCGCAGGAATTCGCCCGACGATTTCGACATCTTGCCCGTACGGTCGATCAGGAAGTTGTTGTGCATCCAGAAGCGCGCGCCGCTGTCGTCGCTGTGACAATGCGCCTGGTTCTGCGCGATTTCGTTCGGATGGTGGATCTCGCGGTGGTCGATGCCGCCGGTGTGGATGTCGAACGGCAGGCCCAGGATCGCTTCGCTCATCACCGAGCATTCTAGGTGCCAGCCCGGCGCGCCGCGGCCCCAGGGCGAATTCCATTCCATCTGGCGCGTCTCGCCCGGCGGCGTCCTGCGCCAGATCGCGAAGTCGGCGGCGTTGCGCTTGCCCGCGACCGGATCGATGCGGCTCTCGCCCTCATCAGTCTTGTGGCGCGCAAGGCGGCCGTAATCGGCGACGGTCGCGGTATCGAAATACAGGCCGCTGTCGAGTTCGTAGCAATGTTCGTCCGCGATGCCTTTCGCGAACTCGATCATCGCGGGGACATAATCGGTCGCGATCGACCATTTATATGGCTCGCGGATGTTGAGCGCCTTCACGTCGGCCCAATAGGCCTCCGTATAGTGCTTCGCGATGTCCCAGATCGACTGGGCATTGGTGCGAGCCGCCTTTTCCAGCTTGTCCTCGCCAGCATCGGCATCGTCGGTCAGGTGGCCGACGTCAGTGATGTTGATGACGTGCTTGAGGTCGTATCCCTTGAACCGCAGCACCCTGCCCAGCGTGTCGGCGAAGACATAGGCGCGCATGTTGCCGATGTGGGGGTAGTTATAGACGGTGGGGCCGCAGGTGTAGACGCGGGCTTCGTTGCCGTTGAGCGGCTGAAATACTTCGAGCTGGCGGGTGAGGCTGTTGAACAGGCGGAGAGGGGTGGTCGTCATGCCTGCCCCCTAAACGGTCAGCGCGCCGCGGCAAAGCCGCGTCGTCGGTCCTTGGCTTCGCAAGGCCGACCGCGCTTTGCCGAGTCTTCAAACAAGCTCCGCTTGTTTGAAGCCGGCTCAGCGTTGGAGGCTCGACCGGGAATCGAACCCGGGTGCAAGGATTTGCAGTCCTCTGCGTCACCACTCCGCCATCGAGCCTCGGCCGGGGTGAAGCGCGCGCCTTTCCGGTGCTTTGCCCGTGGCGTCAAGGGCGAAACTTTTCCGAACATCATTAGGGCATTGTTCAGTAAAGGTGCGCCAAGGGGCTGTAGCAAGTTGAAACAGCGTGAAGAATTGCGCCGGGCGGGCCATATCTCTATTGGGCTGTCCGGAGAGCGAAGGATTGGCACAATTGGCGACGTTGCATTCGGGACAAGTGCCTTCCGGGGATAACTCGGGCATCCTTTCACCCATTCAGACCATGCTGGAATCGGCCCGGAAGCTGGCTCCGGCGACATGGGTGCTGATCGCCGGCATTCTTGCCATCGCGATACCGACGATGATCTCGGTCGCTCGCGAGAGCTGGTCGACGGAGCAGGGCGGCCATGGACCAATCGTATTCGCGACGGGGCTGTGGCTGCTGGCGCGGCAATGGCCCACCATCGAGTCCGTGCGAAAACCAGGATCGGTCGTGGTCGTCTCGCTGGCGCTTGCCGTGCTCGTGCCGCTCTACGTGCTCTGCCGCATCACTTCGATCGTCGAGATCGAAGGCTATGTGATGTACGCGACGGTCCTTACCGTCCTTTACGGGTGGATAGGCGGCGCGGCGATGCGGATGCTGTGGTTCCCGCTGTTCTACATGGCGTTCATGCTGCCGCCGCCGGAAACGGTGGTTGCCTTGGTTACGCAGCCGCTGAAGATCGCGATCTCGCAATGGGCGATCGCGTTGCTGTATGCGATCGGCTATCCGATCGGCGGTGCGGGCGTGACGATCCAGATTGGGCAGTACCAGCTCCTGGTGGCTGCGGCGTGTTCGGGCCTGAACTCACTGATTTCGCTGTTCGCGCTGTCGCTATTCTACGTTTACATGCGGCACCGGCTGCACTGGCAATACGCACTGCTGCTCGTTCTCGCGATCATCCCGATCGCCATTTTTGCCAATTTCGTACGCGTGCTGATCCTCATCCTGCTGACCCACTACCAAGGCGAAGCCGTTGCGCAGGGTTTCATGCACAATTTCGCCGGTCTCGCGATGTTCATGGTCGCCATGCTGACCATCTTCCTGGTCGACGTGATCGCGTATCCGGTCTGGACCCGCTTCCACCCAGAAGAAAGCCACGATGGACAACAATAGCCCCGCGTCGGTCAATCGGCGGAATATCCTGATCGGCGGCGCGCTGGTCGCGGCGTCGGGCCTCGCCTACGCACGACGGCCGACGGTCAGCGTCGAGCGGATCAAGAAAGGGCAGCTCGATGCGATGTTGCCAAACAACATCGGCGAGTGGTCATTCCAGTCGTCGAGCGGGCTTGTCTTGCCGCCGCCGGATTCGTTGTCGGACCGGATCTACGACGAGGTCAGCACGCGCGTTTACCAAGCGCGCAACCAGCCTCCGGTGATGCTGTTGATCGCCTACAGCAATCTTCAGGACGGGATGTTGCAAATCCACCGTCCGGAAGTCTGTTATCCTGTTGGCGGCTTCAAGTTGTCGGATTCGCAGATCATTGATGTGCCGGTGGCTGCGAACAAAATTATCCCGTGCCGCTTCTTCTCTGCTGAAAGTGCGTCGCGCAACGAACAGGTACTCTACTGGACGCGTATCGGCCGCATGATGCCTGGCGAGTGGATCGAACAGCGCTGGGCAGTGGTCGATGCCAATCTGCGCGGCGAGATTCCGGACGGCCTGCTTGTACGTATGTCGATGGTCACGCCCGATCCAAAGGCAGCGTTCGCAGGGTTGAGCGCGTTTGCCCGTCAGCTGACCAGCAGCGTCTCGCCGCGAATGCGGTCGCTGCTCATCGGTGCCTGACGGGTTTTAAGATTTGTTGCTCTCAAACGGGCGCAGGACATAGTAAACAAATGCCAGAACGCCGACGAGGACAAGTACAGCGAATATCGTGTACCCCTCATTGCCCAAATAGTTGCAAACGGCGCAGCCGACGGCTGCGACCAAATACTGCCAAAGGCTGTCGCGTTGCACCGCTTCACTCGACCGTTGCAGGAACAACACGATCAAGCCGGCAAACACCGCCATCGTTACCCAGTCGTAAATCGTTTCCATCGATCGCCACGATTGCAAAGCATCGCGCTTATCGCCTAACGCGGCGCAGGACAAGATGAACCGTACGATTACCGTATGTTGTATCAATGTGAGGGGGATAAACCCATGAACACGTCACGTCTCTTTTGGTTAGCCGTTCCGCTGTCTTTGACCGTTGCTCTGGCAGCGTGCGACAAGAAGCCGACCGGTCAGATTGTCGCCGTCGTCAATGGCGAAGAGATTTCGCAGTCGGAGCTCAACCAGGAACTTCAGGGTGCCAACATTCCTGCGGGCGCCGACAAGAAGGCCGTCATGCGTGACGTGCTGCAGCGTGTGATCGACCGTCGCTTGCTTGCTCAGGCCGCGAAGGATCAGGGCATCGACCGCGATCCGGCTTACGTCTCCATGCAGCGCCGCATGAGCGAGGAACTGCTGGTTCAGATGTCGGCGAAAAAGGCGTCGGACAGCATCAAGGTTCCCGATGCGGCCGCGATCGACAAGTTCGTGTCGGAAAACCCGGCAATGTTCGGACAGCGCATGAAGCTGAAACTCGACCAGGTTGCGTTCGAAATGCCACGCAATCCGGAAGCGCTGAAGCAGTTCTCGAACGACCACTCGCTCGATGCCGTCATTGCGACGCTGACGCGCCTGAACATGAAGTACCAGCGCGGCGTGGGAGCGGTGGACACCGGCACCGTGGCACCGCCCATGCTGAAGCAGATCGAAGCGCTGCCCCCGGGCGAGCCGTTTATCGTGCCGGTGCAGGGCAAAGTGGTTGCAAGTGTGATCACTGGCCGCGAGCCGATCGCGCTTACGCCGGAGCAGATCAAGCCGATGGCAGTCGAAGCTATCCGTAGCAAGGAACTCGCAGGTATCGGCACGTCGCGGATCAAGGATGCGCGGACCAAGGCGAAGATCGAATATGCCCCTGATTTTGTGCCCAAGGCAGCGCCGGCGGCCGCCGCAAAATGACGAAAAAACGGCATGACAGCGCAGGCCAACGCTGCGCTGCAACATGTCGTCGTTGCTGTAATCGCCGTTAATCAATTAGTCATGCCGTGGCCGTACGTGCCACGGCATGCACAACAAACTAAATCGCCGCGGGTTCCTTGGATCAACTATTTTAGGGACGAGCGTCATTTCTTTCCCAGTGGTGCTGGGGGGATGCGGTGGTGCTGACGGGTCGTCGGCGCAGTCTTCATCGGGCCTTGCTGCCACACCGGTCGCGCCCGTCGCACCTGCTACACCAACAGTGCCTACCGCAATGCAAACGGCATGGCGCGAGTTGCGCATTGGCGCAGGTGGTTTCATCACCGGCATCGACATTGCCAATGACGGCACCAAGGTTTGCCGCTGCGACACGTTCGGCGCGTATATCTGGGACAATACAGCTGCCGAATGGAAGTTGCTGCTGACACCCACTTCCATGCCCGCGGGCGAATGGGGGCACGAAATTCTTTATGAGATGGGCGTCTATGAAATCGCCGTCTCTCCGATCGATTCCAACCGTATCTATGCCGTGTTCAACGGCTATGTTTACAAGAGCGCGGACAAGGGGAAAACGTTCACAAAGACTGCCTTGGCCCAATCCAGCGCATCGCCCAACGACGACTTCCGGACGCTCGGCCGAAAAATGGCGATCGACCCGGCCAATCCCGATGTGGTTTACTTCGGAACGCCCGATAAGGGCCTTTGGGTAACGACAAACGGCGGCACCAGCTGGTCGAAACAGGCGGACATTCCAGCCTCGAGAAATACCGCCGGCATGGCAATCGCTTTCGATACAACTTCGGGCACCGTCGGCGGACGGACCCGCGGCATCTATGTTTCGAGTTACGGCAACGGCGTTTATCGTTCGACGGATGCCGGCGCGAGCTTTGCGGCGTTGCCTGGCAGTCCGACGAGCCATCGGCGGATCATCTGCGACCTGAATGGCGCGCTCTGGATGACCGATGCGCGTCTCGGGCAGAATGTCTCCCGTTATACCGGCGGCCGTTGGGCGGACGTGCCGGACGCAGGTGACGATACCCATGCGATCGCGATCAACCCGGCCGACAGGCAGCATATCGTCGTCGCGAATGCGGGGGGAAGCATCAACCAGAGCTTCGATGGTGGCACGACCTGGACCGGCCGTTATTACATGACCTATCCGGCGGGGTCCGGCAGGCGCGTTGCGACCGACATTCCCTGGCTGGCATGGACCAACGAGGATTACATGTCGACCGCCGAGATGCGGTTCGATCCATCCGCGACCAACAAGCTTTATATCGCCGAAGGCATTGGCGTCTGGTATACCAATCCGCCCGCAACACGCGTCGGGTTCGACTGGAATTCGCAGTCGAAGGGCATCGAACAGCTGGTTACCAATCGCTTCGTTTCGCCCGCAGCGGGAAGCAATCCGCTGTATTTCGCCTGGGACCGGCCGGTGTTCCAGATCAAGGATCCCGACGTCTATCCGGCTGTCCACGGACCGAATCGCGACAAGAGCATCGTGATGGGCTGGGGCGGTGACTATGCCGTGGACGATCCCCGGTTCATCGTCGGCCTGATCAATTGGTGGGGCACCGAGCAGTCGGGATATTCGACCGACGCCGGCGCCACATGGACGAAATTCGCGACTGCGCCTGCCGAGGTTGTCGCCGGCAAGATCGGCGGCAGCATGGCGGTGAGCACCAAAGACAATATCGTCTGGGTGCCGAGCAACAACTCCAACGCCTACTACACGAAGGATCGCGGAGCGACCTGGCTGCCGATTGTCATCCCCGGCGTACCGGTAACCGGTGAGACTGGCTGGGGTTGGGCCTATTACATCAATCGCCAGTGTGTGGCGGCCGACAGGGTCACTGCCGGTACCTTCTACCTGTACAACTATCTTGCCGGCTCAGTCGGACTGTACCGTTCCACCGACGGGGGCGCCAACTGGACCCGCATCTACAATCGCGAGATCGCTGGTGCATCGACCTTCAACGCGTCGCTTGCGGCCGTTCCAGGAAAGGCCGGACACCTGTTCTTCACTTCGGGTGGACAATCGGGCGCAAATCCCAATGGAACCGAGTTCATGCGCTCGACCGACGGCGGCGCCAACTGGACGTCTGTTGCCGACATGCTCGAGGTCTATGACTTCGGTTTCGGCAAGGCAGCGGCCGGAAGCGACTATCCGGCAATCTATGTCGCGGGCTATTACAAAAGGGCCTGGGGCATTTACCGGTCAGACGACAACGCAGCGACCTGG
>APMI01028849.1_pt1 | contig 16205 bp, 14 predicted proteins | sample 667938 | NCBI WGS metagenome assembly APMI01 (sample SAMN01084076, study PRJNA167559) | wastewater metagenome | biome: Wastewater | place: Denmark: Ejby Moelle, Odense | collected 2011-11-28 | reverse complement strand
ACGCCACCAATGACCATCGGCAAACGTGAACATCGCAACATCAAATCGGTTGACCACACTCAGGCGGCGCTCGCCTCCGATTGGGGCCGCTCCTACGAACGCTCCTGCACCAGGTAGTCGAGTGTCGGCCACAACCGCTCCTCGCCATCTCGCGTTATCGGTCCGCGGCTCGCCTCTCCCACGAGCCGATCGACCGTCCACTCCGGATGCGCGGCCGCAAGCCTTCCCAGGCAGGCCGCGACAACAGCGGCAGCACCGCTCGTACCGCCGGGCTCGCCAGGCTCAGCGAATATCGTGGTGTGGCAACCGGTCCCATAGTCGCGATGCAGACGCCGGGTGTCAGCGCGCAAACGCAAACTCCCGGCTTCGCGCGCGAGAGCGCCGACACTGACGACTTCGCGCAGGATGGCCGGCCACGCCATGCCCTGCTCGTTCGTTTGGCAATCGCCGTCGACGCGGTTGCCCGCCGGCATTACCGTCGCCACTCCGCGCGATCGCAGTGCGGCGATATATTGGTGAAGGACACTCCCGCGGTGCTGTCCATCTGTCATGAGCTCGCTGCCGTCCGCAATGGCAGCACAGATGACCCGAATGCCCGAATCGGCCCGATGTCCGATAATCCAATCGAAAGCCAGCTCGATTGCGTCGTCCATGCGCGGGTAACCATACTGACCCATGAGCTTCACGGGAACGATGCGTGCGTGCGGCGCGTGGTGCAGGATCGTTGCAGCCATTGCGGTACCGTGGCCGTTTTCGTCCTTGGTACAGTCGCCTCGCCCCTCGCCACTGAAGTTGACGCCTGGAAGCACCGTGGCGAACGGCATCGCCTCAGCATCAATGCCGGTGTCCAGGAGCGCTATCGCTCGCGCCGCCACACGGTCGGAATCAGCGCACATGGCCTCGAACACACCGGCTCAACATGAGCGAATCATGATGTGGTCCAGAAGGCGCGCGAATCCGTGTTGGCTTCGAATCGGTACTCTCCACTCGATGCATGCGAGACCCCGACCACAGTCGAAATGTTTGCGCCGCAGCGCCGTATTCACGGTAGACCGAACACTCGTGTCACCAGCCGCCATTTCGAATCACAGCAACGCCGGCCTGGTGTTCATGGGGTCAGCTCACGAAACGGAATTTGTCGCATGTTACCCGGAAAGTTCTTCAAGCTTTACGACCATTTGACAAAGAAGGTCGCTGTCTCTCCCGAAGTCTGTAAGGTCGCGGTAAACGTTGCATACGATGAACGTGACCCAGGTCAATTCGTCCGCATTCTCGATTTCTGCCGGTCACGAGATTCCGCGCTTTGGACAGATCTCGCTGGAAAGTTCAAGTTCTTCTTCTAGGCCGTGCAGGGAAGGGCAAGACTGCCGCTTGCGGCCAAACTTGTAGCTCGGACACGCCTCCATGGCCGAGAGAACATGCACCAGACCCGGCGCGTCGCCACGGCCGGCAAGCACACGCGCCACCAGCTCTTCCTTGCGGATATGGCTCTTGCTCACGTGCTCGATCTCAATACCGGCCGCTGCGCATATCTCGTGCGCTCGTTCGCGGATTCGTTCCCGCAGCGGTTCGGCAAATCGCGGGTAGTCAAAAATTCGGATTCCGTGCGCGTACAAAAAAACTCGTCATGCCCTCCGCGTAGCACGCACCAGGCAACGTGGCAGTAACGATGAGTCGATCAAAGCACGACAGCACTCCGTGCAGATTCGCCGCATATCGCTCTGTCAATGCCGCCGCAGCCATGATCAATCTCCCCATCTTCGGTCAGGCGGCTATCGTAATCCTTGTTTGGTTCCGGCTCGTCCGGCTTAGGACTGCGTGATCTCCAAAGTCTTTCCCGGAATCCTCACGCCGAAGTACCCGAATTGCTGGTCTGCGCCGGCGACGCAAAGAACGCGGCGTTCCCGTTTTGTGCGAGTCTGTGTCCGGTCTGGATCCAGCCACGCGAGTGCGGGTGCTCCCTGCGCCGCCTTGTCGATTACGTCGCGTTGCTCCGAGAGCATATTCACCTCAAAAGAACCGACACGGAATTGGAAGGCAGGATATGGCGTGCAGGACGGTTCGTCCGTCGCGGAATCGACCATCAAACGGGGTTGGCAAGGCAAACGAATGCAACTGTGTAACCGTCCCGCGTCGACTCAGGGCGCAGTGTCGTGTGAAGGTTCGGTGCGCGGCGGCAGGAGTGAATCGATCTGGCTGTTGAGGCGGGTGGACAGCATTTCCAGTGTGTCACGCAACCACGCAACGGGATCGAGTTCATTGAGCTTTGTGGTGCCCAATGGGCCCTGAATCGGCGCGGCGCCGACGCCTGCCCGCTCCGAAACTGCGACCGACCATTTCTTGGGATTGTGGAAAAGTATCGATAACAAGTATCCGTGGCGATCAAGTTGGACCGGGCTCTGCGCAAGAATGCGCCGGGATCATTCAGAACCTGATCGTGGCGTTCCCGCTCCACGCAATCGACCCCTACGACTATCGGGTGAATGTGCTGCAGCGTGTCGGCCAGCATCACACCCACCGCGTCCACGAACCCGCACCGCGACTGTGGGCGCCACGGTTCGCTGCCGATCTTCAGCGATCGACCCTACACACTCTTCGCGAATCGCCAAGCAGGCCCCGTGCCTACTGACTGCATCGTTGTTGCTCCCTCGAGTGATTTGCTTGGGGAGCAATCTTCTTCATGGCGCGACGGGGAGAATGCCGTTGGATTGCCGCTTGCGGCTTGGCCGTCGGCGCACTGCTCCGCTGCAATCTCTGCAAGCATCCGCCGACGCTTGGATCGGGGATTCGCGGACGCATACGCTTGAGCAGCTTTGGCCGAAACCGGTAGTCCAATTCTTCGACACAACGCGATTGACTGTGGCCGTCCAAGCGAGCGATACTCCTCGCGGCCCGTCGGAAATCCTTCCATCTCTTACTATCTCGCAGGCAGAGTGTTTCTGCCCCTTAAGGTTTCACCCGCAGTCGGCCAAATCGTAGGCCAAAGCGCGGACTTCGACCTGTAGCACCGAGTGTCGCATGAGGATGGGTGCCATCGCCCAGAGGGTGAATCTAGGAGAATGTCATGGCAGAACCGTTTTTGGGAGAGATCCGGACCTTCGCTGGTAACTTTGCACCGGCGGGGTGGGCATTGTGCCAGGGCCAACTTGTTGCGATCGCCGAAAACAGCGCGCTGTTTGCGCTGATCGGTACGATGTATGGCGGCGACGGCCAGACCAACTTTGGCTTGCCGAACCTCGCCGGACGCGTCCCGATCCACCAAGGGACGGGACCGGGTCTGACGCCGCGCGCGACGGGTGAGGCTGGCGGCAGCGAAACTGTCACGTTGAGTGCCCCGCAGATGCCGACTCACAGTCATGACGCGATAGGCTCCGGCGCTGGCGCTAACAAACCAAGCCCGGTCGGGAACTTCTGGTCCACGGATCCGGGAGGAAATACGGCGGCATACAGCAACGTGGCGGGAGGCCTAATGGCTGGCTCGGCGATCGGCAACACCGGTGGAGGACAGCCGCATGACAATGTGCAACCGTTCCTGGTGATCAATTACATCATTGCGCTGGAAGGCATTTTCCCTTCCCAAACGTGAGAGCAGCAGGCATCGCACCGCGAACGACATGAGACAGGAGAGACCTCGATGAGTGAGCCGTTTGTTGGAGAGATCCGATCCTTCGGATTCAACTTTGCCCCGATGGGCTGGGCCCAATGCAACGGGCAACTGCTCTCCATCGCCCAGAATACAGCGTTGTTCTCCATTCTTGGCACCACCTACGGAGGCGACGGGAAATCCACGTTCGCGCTGCCGAATCTTTCAGGATTGCTCGCGATGGGAGCTGGCCAGGGAAGCGGCCTGTCGCTGCGCAATCTCGGCGAAACCGGTGGCGAGGTGACGGTGACCCTGGCCACTCAGCAAATCCCTCCGCACAGCCACCCTGCCAATGCGAATCCGGGAAACGGGAATCAGGCCACACCCGTCGGCAACTTCTGGGCTCAGGATGCCGGAGGGAGCAAGGAGTACGGCGACGTCGGCCCGGCGCAGATGGCCGCCGGTGCCATCGGAACTGCCGGTGGAGGGCAGTCGCATTCCAACCTCCAGCCCTACCTGGTGCTGAACTACTGCATCGCGCTGCAAGGCATCTATCCCCCCAGAAGCTAGAACCCGTGCGGCACGCACCAAGGAGACAACATCATGAGTGAACCGTTTCTCGGCGAGATCCGGCCGTTCAGCTTCAGTTTTGCGCCAAAGGGATGGGCGGCATGCAACGGCCAACTGCTGCCGATCAACCAGAACCAGGCGTTGTTTGCGCTGTTGGGAACGCTGTATGGCGGCAATGGCCAGACCACGTTTGGCTTGCCGGATCTTCGCGGCCGCGCCGCAATGCATGTCAACCAGGCGCATCCGCAGGGCGAATCCGCAGGAGTCGAATCGATCGCCCTGGTCGCTACTCAACTCGCGTCGCACAGCCACTCGGCCAACGCGAGTAACGTGATTGCCACGCAGGCCAGCCCGGTCGGGAAGTTCTGGGCCCAGGACGCGGACGGAAATGTCGTGTTCAACAGCGCAGGCAATGCCAAGTTGGCGGCCGGTGCAATCGGCCCCTCTGGCGGCGGCCAGCCGCATCCCAACATGCAGCCATTCCTGGTTGTGAACTACTGCATTGCGTTGCAGGGTATCTTTCCGAGCCGCAGTTAACTCGCTTGGTGACTGGTTTCCGCCAGCCAGTCTATTGCGTCAGCCGCCGCCCCCCCCCAGATGCAGCGACAGGCCAGGCTGCGACCGGAACAGGCGCAGGACGAGCCGTTTGTCTATGGGCTGTTTGCGCAGACGCGCGCCGTGGAGGCCGCGCAGCTTCCTCTAAGCCCGACGCAGCGTGAATTCTTCCTGCGCCAGCAGTTCCAACTGCAAGCTGCACATTATCGGCGCTGCTTTCCGGGCGCCTCGTTCAGTATCGTTGATCTCGATGGCTGTTCCATCGGACGAATGTATGTCGACCGGCCGGGTCATGACATCCGATTGATCGATATCACAATCGTACCGGATTGCAGGAACCAGGGAATAGGCCGCGGCCTGCTCGCGTGCCTTTTGTCGGAGGCGAGGAACGCAGGGCAAGCCGTCAGGCTGCACGTCGAACGCGGGAACGCCGCGCTGCGGCTTTACCGGCGGCTCGGCTTCCGCGAGATCGAGGACAAGGCCGTCTATTTGGAGATGGAATGGCGCACAGGTAGAGACGACAGCGAAGCCGCGACAGCCGGGTGAGCGCACTATCGCCGCAGCGCTTGTTCGCAATTGAACGCTATCGGGGCGAACGCGCGCTTACGCGTCGTGCGATGCCAAGCCCCGCCAGCCCGAGCGACATCAGAATGACCGTCGATGGTTCCGGCACTGTCGTGACGCTTAAAGTCGAGAAATCCAGCGCCGCGCCGTTGAATGTCGTCTCTCCCAGGACGCCGAGGCCCGGCGCCTGCAGAATCAGGGAGAAGGCGGCACTACCCGTCCCAAGGGCTGCAAAGGTCGAACTCGGAAGCGTCAGCAAGTAAACGTTGTCTTGCCGGCTTGCTCCTCCGTGCGATTCCAACACCTGATTCAGCGAACCAGTCAGGTCGATTCCATTGAGGGTAAATGATTTGACCTGGTTGCCCGCGGCAGACGATTCGTGGTCGTAGATGCCGAGCGTCAAAGTTGCGCCAAGGACGCTGGGCTGTGCCGCATAGGAAAACGTCCAGTTCGTGGAGAAGTTCGGACCGGTGACATCGGAACCGCGGAAAAGACCGTCGAATGGAGCCGGTTCGCCGGCGCCCGCCGTCAGGAAGGCCCCCGTAGTCGGTGTCGCACCATCGGCGAAATCCGGCTCGCCCAGCGAGACGTTGAAATTCGCGGAGGCGATCGGTGCTGCAAATGACACCAAAGCGAGCGACAACAGCTTGTAGCCGGACCACGTATTCATCGAATCCTCCCACCGGGATGGCTGCACGAACAGTAAAGCCATACTAGTCTCTGCACGGCAACTAATCCAGTCGTGAATGTCGATGACTCCGCAGTGCACGGCAATCTCGTCGGCCACTCATACTGAGTCATCCATCTCGTGTCCCGCGCTTAGAAAGCACTGAGTTCCCATGATTGCATGGCACGCGGGAAGAGCCGTCTACAAATTCGCGCGGGTGTCAATAGGCTATGTGGCTGATTCAAGATTTCCAGTCGTCGTCTAGCGTGTACATCAAACCAATTGCAGGGAACGGGGGCGCCGGGCTCATGTGGGCTTGCGGCCGCGGATTCCTGCTGCCGTCCCGCGCCAGCAGGGCGGCCTCAGCGGGAGGGCTGAGCCAATTGTTGTTTCCCCTTGTGCCGAGGAGCCGGACCACAAAAGAACGGGCGAGCGCTGCACGGCAGCATGCTTGCCTTGCGACGGAGTCTTGCGCGCAACGCGGTCCGCGCTCGTCACCTCGGACGGCGCAATTCCAGACAGCGGCTGAAATGTGATTTCGTCGGGTTTGATGCCGCCCAGTGCCCTGACTCACATCCAGACGTACCCCATAACCTGTAACAGGATCTCATCATGTCGATAGCAGCGTTGTCAGTTTCCGCGAACAGTGTGTCCGAAGAAGCCGAGTCTCCGATGTATGCGTCAGCCGGTAAGATTCCCGAGGCACTCGTCACCAGCACATCAGTCGCCGGGCTCCGAGAGTCGAGCACAGGTTCTTTGAGCTATGGACAGAACTCACGCCTGGGCAAGACGCTTGCCGCACCTTTGTTGATTGGTTTGTTGGCGATTCTGCCAGCCGATTCTGTGCACGCAGCTCCCGAGAAAGCGCCGGTGCGGCTTTCGGGTGAATTGCCTTTTGACGTCAATGTCAAGGAAGTGCGGACGCTGGTTGGCCAGGGCAAAGTCATCGACGCCCAGCGGGCCTTCGACGTTCTTGCCTGGCAGGCTTTCGTTGCCTTGAACTGGCCCGCCAACGCGAAGGGCGAGCCGGACAAGTCCAAGACGATTGCCGATACGCTCGCGCCACGAGTCTGGAATTTCTGGCGCCCGGCCGAAACCGTTTTTTTGCCCGATGGCAAGAGACCGGCGCCTTGGAGCATCACAAACAACCGGGCTCTTGAAACTCCTGTCTTCAGAGCCAAGGCGGCATGGCGACAGCATACGTCGGGCGCGGATGAGAATTTTCAGGCGTTCTCGGGGCCGCTGGTAGATCAGCAAGGCAAATGGGTTCGCTATGAGGTGTACATCAATAGGGCGGAATTTGACTATCTCTTAGAGAATGAGCTGTATAGCCAGGATGGGCAGGTGGCATTCAGCAAGCGTCCGAAGAACAACAACGTCGATTTCCCCGCGAACCTCGGCAGAACAAAGCATGGGGCCATCGAGATCAAGCTTGCCTGGAAAGAACTCAAGGAAGGCGTTGACAACTTCGACCGGTTCTACCATACCAAGGTCAAAGTGACTCTATCGGAGCCTTGGAAGCCTGGGCAAACCGAACCGGAGACCAAGGTAATCGACGCGGGGTTGGTCGGCATGCATATCGCGATGCGTACCGAATCCTCGCCGGAATGGATCTGGTCGACTTTTGAGCAAGTGGACAATGTCCGGGTCAATCTGGACAAGCACGGAAAACCTGTGCGCCCCAACTTCTTCAATCCAGATCTCAAAGAGCCGGTCAACGTCTTGCCAGCCAAGAATGCGATGATCGATCCCAAGACCGGTCATCCCGTGATTGTTTCTGGCCCCACTGCGACGACCTGGGTGGAGAACCTGACGACCAAGCCAGTGCAAACCACGCGCGTCGACGTGCCCACTCAGGGTCAGCTCAATCCTCTCGATGCCAGGCTGCGAGACGTGGCGCAAAGTCTGAACAAGGAGGTTCAGGACCAACTCAAACGGCTGAACTCCGTCTTCCAGTACTACGAACTCATTGATACGCAATGGCCTGTCCATCCCAATGCCCCTGCCTTTGCGGGCGGGGCAAACAGCGTTCCGGAGAGTATCAGCAACAAAACGCCGGGAAATCTGATTCCAGTGTTCCTGGTTAACACGACAATGGAAACCTATTTCCAGAAGGGTCGGCAGGAAGCGGGCGCGTTGGAGCAGGACGACCGGTTGGCGCCGGGAGCGCCGTCGATCGATTCCACCATCGTTGTCGGGACGGAAAGCTGCGTCGGATGCCACTACTCGGCGGGGATCGCCATCGGCTTCAAGCGCAATGACGCGGGCGAAGAGATCCTCCAGAACGGATATCCGGTTCCAATCTACGGGGAAAACAGTCACTTTGGAAAGACGGGCAATGGCCACTTCAGCTGGCTCCTGCAATTGGAAGCCAAAGCCAAGCCAAGGAAGGCCGCCGCGCTTCAGTCCGGAGCCGCGCACAACAACCCGGCCTTTTTGCTCGACATCAAGAAGCATGTCGAACAATACGTCAACCCGGCCAACCCGAAATAGTTGCGTTCTGCCATCGAGGGCTATCGACCATGGATTCCTCCAGCTCCACCTACCGGTTCGTTCCCGTCGATGGTTTCACCCCCAACGGCGGTGATCCCTGGACCTCGTTTGGCAACATCTCGAACGTGACGCGCGATTCCGCGACCGGGAACAACTTCACGTTTACTGGAGTGAGCCCCGGCAAGGGGTTGGCGGCGCCAATTGCCAAACTCTATGTCTTGGGTCCGACCGCGTTCCGGGTTCGTTTCAATCCGCAAGGAGACTACACTCACGACGGTTCGTATGCCGTGGTCAATTATCGCCTCGGCACCGCCAAGGTCACGGTTCTCTCCCAAGACGCGGCGAAAATCTCAATCGGACTGGGCGGAGACGTTCGGGTCGACGTGCTGCTCCAGCCCTTTACCGTGCAGGTGTTCCTGAAGGGAGCGCTCATTAGCACGGATTCCGCGCAGGGACTCGTCTATCTTCCGGGCGTTCCCGGGGCTCAGGCCGTTGCGAACTTCAAGAACTATCCGGCCAATGCCCACTATTTCGGTTTCGGCGAGAAGGGCGGCAATACCCTGGCGATGAATCAATCGTCGATGACGTTCTTCAACTACGATAACTTCAAGTATTCGGGAGGCAACACGCCGTCCGGAGGATTCGGCGCGGTCGTCCCCGACTTCAGCACCCCGGGGCCGCTCAACAGCGCCGAGCCGCTGTATAACTCGATCCCTTTCATGATCGAGGACAATCCGAACCCGCTGGATGGCAGCGGCAATCCCACCGGAGTTCCCTACGCCTACGGCTTGCTCCTGGACAACGAATCGCAGACCTATTTCAACATGGGCCAAAGTTCATCCTATGCCGGCAACATGTATGGCAAATACTATTTCGGCGCCCTTTATGGTGAACTTGACTACTGCTTTCTCGCTGGCAACAACACGGCGGAGGTACTCCAGCAATACAGTACGCTCACCGGACCGGCCGCCCTCGTGCCCATGTGGGTGTTGGGCTATCACCAGGGTTGCTACGGGTACTTCAGCCAGGAAAAGGTATTAGCAGCCGCCCAGTCTTACAGGCAGGCCAATATCCCGCTCGATGGCATGCACATTGACGTCGATTTCCAGAACAACTACCGTACGTTTACCGCGAGTCCAGAGAAGTTCCCGAATGGGGGTGCTCCAACTTTTCAGGCGCTTGCCAAGTGGGGCATCAAGGCAAGCACGAACATCACGGGGATTGTTTCCATCGTGCCCGAGGATGAAACCGGAAAGGTCGCTCCCTACTCGGTACTTCAGCAAGGCACAGCGCTGGACGTCTTTTACAAGGACGTCCGCGTGGACGCTCCTCCACCGGGGAACCCCGGGTACTTCGTGACGAACGAAAGCTACGGCGTCGATACCGGCGTCAACCCGTTTCAGCCGACGGGCTCCAGTCTGGGCACTTACGGCTATTACGCCGATCTCGGCCGCCCCGAGGTACGGGAATGGTGGGGTACGCTCTACAAGCCATTGCTCGACGCCGGTTTGGAAATGGTCTGGCAGGATATGACCGATCCGGCAACCCAGCCCAGCGTCTCGGATTCGATGCCGTGGAAAACGCTCGCCCTGGATCTTGCGGTTTTCGATTCGACCACCAATCGCATGGTGCCGCATGCACAGGTTCATAACGTATTTGCCTTGAATCTGGTGAGCGCAACCTATGCGGGTCTGGTCAAACTGCGCAAGGACAGTGGCGTCGACAAGCGTCCATTCATCATCGCTCGCGGCGGCTATACCGGTATTCACCGCTACGCGGCCAGCTGGACCGGCGACTCGGCTTCGGACTGGAACTTCCTCTCCATTCTGATCCCCGAAGTGCTTAACTTCGGACTCTCCGGCCAGCCGCTGGCAGGCGCCGACGTCGGCGGATTTGCCACCTCTTCTGCCGGCGGCTCCGCGAACGGCACGGGCGCGTACGGCGTGACGACTCCCGAATTGCTCACGCGGTGGACGACGCTGAGCGCTTTTATCGGCTGGTTCCGCAATCATTACGACGGATACAACAAGGCGTTTCAAGAGCCCTACGCCTACGGAGACCCAGTCTGCTCGGATTGCCGCAACTACATCGAAATTCGCTACAAGCTGCTTCAGTATTTTTACGATGCGCTGTACGAGTGCACGACGACCGGGCTGCCGATCTGCCGACCGCTGTTCCTGAACGACCGCGCTGATCCGCTCGTCTATCAGCATCTCGATGACGAGTTCTTCGTCGGGCACGACATCCTGATTGCGCCCGTGGTCAATCCGGGCCAGACCTCGCGGGGAGTTTACGTGCCTGCCGGCAGTAGCTGGTTTGCCTACACCGACAACAAGGCACCCCTGCAAGGACCATCGCCGGGCGGACAATTGATCAATTGGTACGTGCCGGTGAATCTCGTCCCGATCTATATTCGTGCAGGCGCGATCATCCCGCACCGGGAGTTGGAGCAATATGTCGGACAGCTTGCGGTCAACCCGCTCACCTTTGACATCTATCCGGGTCCGGACAGCGTTCATCAGCTCTATCTGGACGATAAAGTCAGCACGCAGGCCCAAGCGAGCGGGGCTTACCGGCTGACCGAGGTCTCCCAATCGCAACGCGTCGGCGCGGCACGGGTGCAGACCGTCAGGCTGCTCCGGACCTACGATCACTTCACACCCAACGAGGCTTACTATTTCGTCGCTCTGCTCAGCACGCCGGCGCCGGTCACCGTGGCAGTCAACAACCTCACGGTTCCCATCCTGCAGGCGGGCACTGATGAAGCTTCGGCAGCCCAACTCGCCGCATCCACCGTTAACGCGAGCTATTACAACGCCGGCTTGGCGACGACCTTCGTCAAGGTGTTCGATACGCAGCCGGATGCGCAAGTTGTGGGGACGTTTCCGGCGGTGTGAACGCTGTTTTCTGTTGTCATGGTGCTCTCTTTCCAAATCGGACATTCGGGAGTTGGGTGGGGGTTGTTCACAATTCGGTAAGTTGAACGACTGTACCAATCGCAACCATACGGGTTCCGAAGGCATGTTGGTCGCCATGATTGGCGACTTCTGATCAAGTGTCGCGGGTCCCGACAAGATTCGACCGAGGGCGAGGGGGGCAACAGCTGGCCGCAAGTGCGCGGTGGGATTGTTTGGCCAAAGCAGACGCTGAAACAGGACTGGTGGCTCGCGATGACTGACTACTTCGTCCGCAGGGTCGTACGAGCCGGCATGGATCATGACGGCTGTGCATGCGTAACCTGCCGTTGACTGCCGACGGTTCTCAACGTCAGGTTTGGGTCGGAAGCGGAAGCGCTTGGTCGGCTGAAATGGCCAAGGGTGGCTCGGTGAACTGAATGCAAGACTGAGCCGCTTTCCTGACCGTGCCATCATTTCAACAGCCCGCGAATAGCCCTGCCTCCTGCCCAAAAAAAAGGGAGCCCCGGCAAGGCCGGGGTCAAGGAGGAGACAAGACTATCTATGTTACGCCACGCAGGGGTATGTCACCCGGCAAGGCGCGATCTCGGTCAACGAGTGGTTGGCCAGCGCTTCGCCGAGATGTCGCGCGATTTCTCGAACTGGCCGATAGACCACGCTCTGCCCGAGCAATTCATGTCCCGTACTCTGGCAAAGCCCTTCCACCAGATGCTCGGGAATGCCCTTGCAGCGGGCATGCTCGCGCACAGACGGGAGACGCAACAAGTCCGGCTTCTCTGGATGCCGAAAGAACGGATCGGTCGATCTGCGTTTGGCGAGTCCCTTGGTCAAGTTGTTGATGCTGGTTTCGCTGCCGTCGTAGAGCTGCATCCTGAATCCCTTGCCTGCGTCCCGATCGCGCTGCTCTTTGTCTTTCAGGTACTGCAACGGACTCCAGCTCGGATCGTCGTTCGCGATCGGCTCCATGATGTCAGCCAAGGTTCGCACCGGGTATCGGCCCGGCTGCAACGATGCCAGGTCGAAGTGGATGCCCTTTGTCGTTGCCACCAGATACCAGCGCTGGCGCGCTTCAAGCTCGCCCCAGTCGGTACCGAGCAGCACACACTCTTGCACGTCATAACGCATATCGCGCAACGTGGTGCGCAGGATCGCCGCCGATGCGCTGTTCGCATACAGCGGCACGTTCTCCAGCAGGATGGCGACCGGATTCAGACGGGCGATGACCGCAATGGCCGACGCGATGAGATGGCCCACAAGCGGGTGCTCCTCGGGAATGGCGAGCTTGTTCTTTGCCCGCCCGGCGCTGGATGCACCCGAACATGGCAGTCCAAGCTCCAGGACGTCCACTTCGGGCAACCGCCGCATGACCGGCTCGTCGAAAGCCAGTTCCTGCAGCGGCATGTTGACCATGATGGTCGCTTCCTCAAAGGCGTCGTTGTGCTCCATCGCGTGCTCCACCAGGTCGCCGCGGATCTCGTTGGCGACACGGGTGTGAGCACGCAGCCCGGCGTCCGCCAGGCCAGCGTGCAAGGCATGGGACAGTATCCCGCCGCCGCACGCCACGCCGCCAGTGTCCAGAAACGCGGCTTCCAAGTGCGCCTGCAGCCGCTTTAAGCGACGCTGCCGCCGGACTTCGCTGGCCAGCAGCGAGACGAAGATGCAATGCTGCCCATACACGACCCGTACCGCGTCGTGGCCGGCCAGTGGCGCCAAAGTCAGGCTCGAGTTGATATCGATGACCGCCACCACCGATGGGCCACGCAATTTGCGCGACACCGTGCGATCGCCATCAGGATCGATGCGCAACACAACGCTGGTCAATCGGACGTCGACGGAAAATCGCGCGCCCGGTTCAAACCCGGCGCGCGACACGGCCAGCGATTCGATCCATAGCTGGGGTGCGCCGCGCTTGTCGCGCAGGCTCAGTACAGTTGCCATTTTCATGAGATTGGTTCCTCCGTGATTGCGCGAGGAACCCCCTTGTGGGGATTCCCCACAAGGGTTGATGGTTGAAACGCCGGTCCTACGCCAAACGCAGGCGCCGTTTGATATCCGCGATCGTGCGATGAGACCAGTCCGGGTATTCAAACCCCGGAATCAGGCGGTTAATGGCCTCCGAGAACGCAGCGTGCGTGCCGTATAGGTCCGCTACCGTCGCATTGTTGTCGTAGCCCTCAAGGCCCGACGAATCGCTCTTGCCCGGCTGAATGCCGCGGGCTTGCTCGATGAGATTCATCAGGCAATCGTGAGAGTCGATGAATCCCCACGACGGTTTTTCGCCTTCCGCATACGGCGATCCATCGTCCTTGTCATGGCTCCAGATGCGAAGCCCGGCAACCTGATCCACGAACGCACACGCTTCGTTCCGCTGGGACAGGAGATTCCGCCTTTCAGCTATCAGCCGAGCCTGGTCATCGCCAGCCGAGCCCGCTGTTTCGGCACTGATGCCCAAGCAGCCGATCAGTTGGGCAATACACCTGCGCTCGCTGAGGAGTTCGATATCGGCGTGCTTGAGGTATGCCGAGAACCAGAAGTCCTCTTCATTGACGTTCAGGCAATCTGCGCTGGTGCGAACTTCGTTGTCCTCACCGGCTTCTTGCGCCTGTTCCGGGTTTTCGACCGGATCGTACTGGTAGTAGCGGGCACGCCGGTCGCGCTTCTGTACGGCGACGAGACCGTTGGCCTTGACCAGAGCAGAAAGCTTGACGATCTCGCGGGCCGTGGTCTCGTCGATGTCGAATTCCACGATTTCCGGGAGGTCGTCATAGTCGCCATTGGTACCGACGATAGTGAGATAAGACTTTTCCATTTTGAATCCCTTCTTTGAAATCAAGAAGGCGTCCCGACCCGCAAGGGGCCAGAGACCCCTCGTGGGTGGTTGATGGTGGTCAGTTCCCGGAAACCAACTTGATCTGGTTCGCGGGCACTTCATGACCGGTTTCGGTGACGAAGATGACCTCGCCAGCCGGGGTCTTCAGGGTCCGCTGTTCGTCCCAGCAGACTTTGGTTCCGCCTTCGTAGTCGACATCCAGCGAGCCATCCTCCGTGCGGACCGCCGACGTGGTGCCAGCAACACCGCTGAGGGATTCAAGCGTTCCCTGAATGGCAACGCCTTCCAGCGTGACCAGTCTGCCCGGTGTACCGACGGCAACTTCGTCGTTGGCACACGGGTTCGCCGAAGCGCCAGACCCAGCGTATGTCCGCGGCGGTTCCGCATCAGCGCCAGTGTGGCCGGCGGATTCCTTCCCGCATGCCGCAAGCGCCAGCGCGAAAGCGGGCTCGCTGTCACACCACGTCATAGGATCGGACGGGGTGCGATTCGCGAAGGCGTCCATCAATGCCGCACACGCCCGCTGCGCCGCTTGCAAGCGCCGCTCCTCGAGCATTGAAGGCCGCACAACGAAGGCATTGACCTCCTTGCACTCGAACGCCAGCGCTTCTCCCGCATCGCCGTCTTCCTCATAGTCGTCATCGAGGATCGGCATGTGCGGCAGATCGTCCCATAGCGTCGCGTCATCGAACGCGGCCTTGACCTTCTCGACTGCACTGGCCGCATCGTTGGCTTCAACGCCGATCGTCACGTAATCACGATTGGGCAGTGAATAACTGACTTCAAACTTGTTCATCACGCATCTCCTGGAGAAGATGCGGGGAATCCCCTTGCGGGGAATGTCCCCGCAAGGGTGGTTGAAATAAACAGCGACTTGTCGTGCCTCAGCCGATCAACCGCTTGGCCAACGCGACCTCGATCGAATCGCCGTTCTGATTCAGGATGTCCAGCCCGGACTCCGGCATGTCGCCGGAGGTGGACTGGCTGACGGCGATCTTCTTGGCCATCAGCTCGAGGCACGCCATCTGGGCCGTGGCGCCATATCCAAAGAAATGGACGGCTACATCCCGCTTCTGGCCGATGCGCCAGGAACGGCGTGCGGCCTGCTGAAGCGTGTAAACGTTATAGCCCGACTGCATGAACACGATCGTCGGAAACTCCAGCAGATCGAGCCCGGTTTTGACCAGCTCGGGATTGGTCAAGAGCACATCGATGCCGCGCTCGACCTGGTCGCCGACCCAGTCCTCGCGCTTGGTGGCCGCCACGCTCGCGCGCAGTACCGCCACGCGCAGGCCTTCGCGCTCCAGCAGCCTCTTGAGCCGCGCGGTGGTATCGCGCGTCCCCGTATAGACCGAGTAGGCCAGCACCTTGCGCCCCCTGCCCTTCTCCTGCTTGCACAGGTCGAGCAAGGCGAGTGCCTTGGGCATCGGCTCGCCATCGTCGAAGACGGCTGCCTGATACGCCAGAGTGACCCCGGAACGCGGGTGCTTGACCTGTTCGTGGCGAAACGCGCAGTCGGGCCAGGCCAGCAACACCTGCAGGACCACCCCCAACAGCGTCGGATCGCCCTTGGCCAGCGCGTAGCGCAGCTCGGTGGACAGAATCATGGACAGAGATTGGTAGGCTTCTCCCTGTTCATCGCTCATTCCCACTTCTGTGAAATGCTCGGTGTACCCAGGCAGAATGCCGGCCTCGATATCGGCCAGTTTCATGAAAGCCGTCCAGGGCAGCACGTAACGCATGATGCCCTTGGGACCGAAACCGGCGCCCTTCTTGATGTGCGAGGCGACGGTCTTGCCCTTGGCGGTGCGATGCGACTCGGCGGTCGATTCCTTGAAAACTTCCACCAGTACGCCGTGATCGCGCATGAAACCCATCGACGCGGTGCCCAGCGTGCCACGGGCATTGATGCGATAGCCGTCCTCGATCATCGCCGGCGGATTCAGGCGCCAGAGCAGGTAGAACAAATCGTCGGCGTAGCCGCCCATCAAGGTGCCGGTGAGCAGCAGCGTCTTGCGACACTTGCGC
>APMI01011174.1_pt1 | contig 16207 bp, 9 predicted proteins | sample 667938 | NCBI WGS metagenome assembly APMI01 (sample SAMN01084076, study PRJNA167559) | wastewater metagenome | biome: Wastewater | place: Denmark: Ejby Moelle, Odense | collected 2011-11-28 | reverse complement strand
TAAAAAGACAACAAAAGACAGAAAGACTCGAAAGTAGTGATAAATTATTCAAAGTATTGTATTTCTCTAATATTTATTATTTATTGAATTTGTAAAATAGGAATTTTTTTGAAAAGTTACTCAAATTTATACGCAGTCAAATTATTTGCTTTTACATTGTTTGATCTATAATATTGAGATAGCTTGTTCTTAATTGAAAATTTAATACTTTATTAATTTTAGTCAGTGATTATAAGAAAAATAAAATTAATCTGCGCAATCAAGTTCTAAAATATAGTCAAACCGTTTGTGGTGAGCTTTAATTAATTAGGTTGTATTTGTGAAACATGCACTTTTATAAAAAATGTTCTATCTATTAAATTAGAAAATAATAGACACGAGCATGTCGTTGCAAAATACAAAAATCACGAAGTGTACATGCAATGATTATGATATTGAGACCATGCGTAGAGAATGCTCATTTTGTTGTTAAATTGCAAAATAAAGCAATTATTAAAATGTTTACCTAGCTATCACAAAAGGCAAGGGAAGTCACTCTCAAATCAGGGTAATAACAACTACGGGAGAGCACAGAAAGGATGAAGGGGCCCAATCAGAAGCTAATGGTATACGAGGTGCTCACATCCAAGAATAGTATCATGAGCTAAATGAGCCCCATGGCCTATAACCTTAGCAAACGTGCGCTTGGGGTCAATGTTCAGGGTTTGAGTGTGCATCCTAGTAGTAATCTGCGTGCCTTTGCGTATGTTTTAATTTAAGCTCTGGCCAATAGTCAAAATCCTACGCTGACCTCGAAGGAAGTTTTCAATAAGCTAGCATGCTTTAAATAAAATACACCATCCATTAGAAATTATACTTTAAGTTAAAAGTTTAGACCAGCTTAGTTACTGTAAATATTTTCAGCGATGCAGCTTAAAATCATGGAACTTCTTTCTGGAGGCTTGCTGCTACATGAAATAATTAAAGTGTATAACTGCTATTTGGATCTAACCGCCTTCTTTTTACGCTGTCTATTGTCAAATGTCAAGCTAGTCTATGCTTAAGATTGCTTGTAAAGATTACCAACAAATTAAGTATTTTCAATACTGAGCTAATATCTTGACCTCGCTCACGTTATGAACAAGAATATCTATTTATTTCCCTAACTCAAAGTCTTCGTTGCTTCTCATGATGACCGCGAGTTCATATGCGGTAAATACTACAATAATGCATAAGAGATGAGAAATAATTAATCGTAAATCAGGCAGAGTACTTTGGACTACATCAGTCTTGGGAATTAAAAATACTAGAGCATGAAGATATCTAAAATAAACTTAGATGTCACAATGAGCTAGTTTTTATTTCCTGACAAACTTTCAGACATGCCAGCTCCCTTCTCCAGCAAAGCTCCGACTCCTGAATTCGGAGAGGGTCATTATAATTGCTTTGAGGAACTTCTAGGTTATAATAGCGAATAATAAAACAAAAAGTAAAGACATTCCAACGGGTTCAATTAGCGTTAAGCAAACGCAAGAAATAATATGAAAGATGATCAAAATTGGTAAGGGAATCCCTAAGAACCGTTTTAAAATGATGCCAATTTTACTAAGAAAAATCACGCTAACGAGGTGAATACGCCGGGGGCTGCAAATAGGAATTTTACAGGGTCGGCATTTTATTTACATGAGTTTGATTTCTATCACAAAACGTCACAACAAAAAGATTCGCCAGCTTTTGATAAAATTTGCAGCGAGAGGGTATTGATGAAGGGCTCTTCCATGGTTTAGAAGGGAGAACTATTCATGCAGCAAGTTGGAGAATTGAAGCGAGAAATTGAAAACAAAATGATGGGAAGATAGTGGAAGAAAAATAAAAACGGATTACAAGAGAGTATTTCAGCACATACGTTAGGTCATTCTAATTAAAACAGAGGTAGAAGTCAGAGCAGGCAACAATCTCCATACACTTGTAATTCAAAGAGTGAAGTCAATTACGATAACAAAAGCAAGAGTTCAAATTCTAACGTTTCTCGAAAAAATCCAAAGAAAATGGAATTAAACTCCGAGGTAATTAATATAAATATTACAACTCCTGATAAAGTTCCGGATCTTAAAATTAAGTAGCCTGTTAAATATAATGTGTTACCAACCAGCAGCCATAAGCTAAAGTCTGTTTCGATAAAAGATATTTCAGCCCCAAAGTAAAAAATAAAAACTAAACCTTTATCGCCTATTGCATTAACTGAGAGTATAAAATTTCATGAGAAGTTACTTAACGAGAAGCCCTATCTTCGCCTAGGCAACAAATCGAAAACCCCTGATAAATCATCAGGTTAGACAAACGATCGGTACCAAAACCATAATCACAATCACATCCATATTCACATACACAATGACACCAAAAGAGGAGAGAACAATGATGAGAAAATTCAAGTGAACAAAACTAGTCCCTGGCAAACTGACATTCATTACAGAGTGGATGAGAAAAATATTAAGCATGCCTTTCAAAATGCAATTCCTGAAATTATCAAACAAATAGAAACTCAAAACAACTAGAAAATGGAAGCCAATCAATCACAAAGTAGTGAGATGTCTTCTTCAACGAAAAATGGAAGTAGCTCCAAATAAATTAATTTGAAGAGTTACAACAAGTAAAGACAGAAAATATCTGAATCCCCAGTATATACACATCTACCATTTGGAAAAGTTTTTCATCACGTTAATAATAAACCAGATGAAATAAACTATCCAAAATAAATAAGCAGCAGACTGAAGAAAAGAAAAAGCTAAGATGGACATTAAATAATTCACAACTAAATTTCTAAACAGCCTACCAGAACAGGTTTAAATCACAAACCCGAAACGAGAGGAGCAAATTTTTAATTTCATATTCCTTCGTTCCTACGAAAAAAAGATAAGACTGAAAACTTCAAAACTGAGAACGGATCTGAAATTAGTAAATCTAGAGACAAAAATTAGAAAAAATCACCGTTTCATGGAAGTAGAGGATAAACTTATCCAATGCCGCATTACTTGCTGAAATCTCGATAAAAAATAGATATATCAGAAGGCAAAAAGATTAATTTAAATATAAAAAATGGCAAACCATTGATAAAATTTTCAATGGATCTTTCAACACCTACATTCGGTACACCATAATAGCTGAAGAGAGATAAGCATGGGTGACTTAATTCAATTAATTCGGAGCTGAATAAATTTGATACATATATAATTGAAATCAAGAGTAATCATATGGAGCAGCTCTCAGCTTGCGTTACTTTCGATTTTTCTTCATCTTCTTTTTTCAGTTCTTCATCGATGGCTGAGTGCATGCTCGTGCTCAACTCTTCGCTTTGAATCCGGTGCAGCAAGACGCTGATCAGACTGGTAGTCGCATATCCCTCTTCTAGTGTTTCGTGTGTGTATTTTAGCCACTTTATGGTTTGTAAGTAAGCTTTAGCGTATTTCTTACGGCAGCCTCGACTTGACTATTGTATCTATTCTATTATTTTTATCGAGAAGTCTTGTGCCTCAGAACATGGAATAGGCAGCCACTGGCTAAGCATTTTTCGCAAATGTTTAACTGACATCGCGCTCGCTTATTTTTTTTTGTTTACTCGTTTCTTTATTAATTTTTGCTTTTCCATCAAATTTCTTCTATGCAAGCCTGGTTATGATTATAGCAAGTTTTTGGGGACGTTTTTTAGATGGTATTTGCATAATAATATATCTTTTAGTTCTCGCTCGAGAGCCAGAAGCTGTTTGCGATTGTTATAACCTTTAGAAGACTTAATGGACTGGAAATGCGAGCCGGTTAGATGCTAAATAACGTTGTCAGCGGTGATACAACCTAGATTAAATGCAGGTTCCGTTATTTGGAGCGGCTAAGTTGTTTCATTTTTTTCAATAAACTCTTGCTTTTCTATGTTTTCGATTGCCGGCTTGGACTACAACTTGGTTTCTTCGAAAGAGTCAGTCAAGTTGGGCTGGATTTCGCCCGAGCACTAGCACTGCTGATCGGCTGAAATTGTTTAGGATTGAGTTTTTTGATAGGCTACTTTCGCCAGCTAGATCGATTTTCTTAAAATAAAATCGATAGAATTTCCTTCGGGGAGCAAGGCGAGTCCGGAATCGAAATCAAGCAATTGCTACGACTATAAATAGCAGCTACATTAGAAGGACAGTTACTATGTGGGGTCGCCAAAGAAATGCACCCTATAAATTGTGCGAGAACGCTGAGCTAGAGTCTTGACAATCTGTATAGATGCAGTGATTACTCTGGCAGGCCACCAAGGATAATTGGGCACCTTGCCCCAAACGATTTGCTTAAGCGTATACTAGTGTCGGTCCTCCATCGTAATTTGAATATTTATTCGATTATTTAACGTATTTGGAAGAGAACTGACATTCAAAACTTAATGATTTCCATTTCTATAACCCATAATTAAATAGCACTCTTTTTATTAGGCTCAAGCTCACATACACGCTACCTTTCACTCTTTTTCACTTTTATTATTCTGCCTTTTTGCGTTGTCATTATTTGTCGGCTTTGGACTCGCTCTCGGTCCTTGCCCTGAGGTTGCGATTGAAGCTTTGTGTTGTTACTTCCTATATCGATAAACTTTTAAAATCTTTAGAATCAATTTATTATTTTATAGAATAACATAGTGTCAAACTAACATTTTGATTTTTTGTACGACTCTAGTATCCCCAAACGGCCTTATAGAGAGAAACTGCTGCGCTTTGGTTGCTTTAAACTTTGTGTGACTTTTGGTTCATTACAATTAAAATATCATATATTTATCAAGAAAAAAGCAGATAAAAGACAGTGAATTTAGAGCCATAAACTCATCTTCTTTGCTACCCAAATCATAAATGATCAAGTGGTTTGTCTAATATAATCTAAATATATCAAAAAATTATTGCCAAAATGTAAATAAGTGTACTAATTGTTGCAAAATCACAAATTTGTTTTTTTGTTCTTGCGTACGTCATGCAAACTTGAGAATAAGGCCTCCTGCATGAATTTCTAGAAGTTATTATTAAGGCACAAAAGAGCGTTTGCCCTCTGATAGCAGCTGACGCTTCGAGTTATAGTTGGTGATCTGAATTTTAAAATTTTATTTCTATCAATAACATATATCTACGATTAACTCTGAACTTTGTTACGAAGTGCGCGATAATTCAAATAATGTATAGAAAAATTCAGTCGTGAACTGGTCTTATAAACTAGTTATCTTCAAACTATTAGAGATCTCTGCTGTTGGTCTCAGGTTCTCCAGGCATTGGGCGAGCTTCAAGGTGGTTCATTCCCATTTGATTGTCAAGCTCTTCTTCATGTGCAGCTTTGCTCAACTGGTTCTTAAGTTCTCTCAACTTCTCTTCGTACTATTGAATTTTGGTTTTCAAGGAATAACTTTTGCCTTACTTCACTTATTTTTTATTCACTGGAAAAATTATATCATTGTTTTTGTCGACTGGATTTTATCGAGAGCCTTTCTAAGTGTAAAATGGTGGATCAATTTGCTGGCTCTCAGTATTGTAAACAGCGCGTTAGCTTGCAGGATATTTTGCTTCATATGGTTTAATCTTTGAGTTTTCCTAGTAATATCCTCGTGTGTCTCTCTTTCTAATTTTCATCATGTTAACTAGATCTTTCAAATTGCTTTTATTATCCTTTTTAGCGTCTTTTATAAAAGGAAGTCTGATGCTTTCGTTATATGTTCCTTATACTGAGTGGTTTCTTTACTTTCTTCGATCAGAATAGTTAACAGAATTATCATACAGAACTGATGATTTCTTATAGCTTGCGACAGGTAGCTACTCACTTCTTCTAACGTCTACTTGTTTTAAGTTATTACGTGATTTAATGTTTTTTTTCTTAATTGAGTGTTCCATAATTTCCATATTTTGATTAATTTTGGTGATATCATTTTGAACTTTTTTGATTTCGCTTTTAAAGGGACCTGCAGCCATTTAAGGCTGTTTCTTTTATTTAGCTTTGCTACTATTAGTCATTCCTTAGTGAATTTCAATTCCTATTTGACCTACCTCTGTGCCAAAATCATTTTTGAGTTAAACTTTATTAAATTTGAGGCCTTCAGGAGCTGAAGATAACTCTCCAATTTTTAGTTTGACAAAAGCAGAGCCATATATTTCTTATTAATGTCCAACATCAGATATGAGAAACGTTATTTTTATTTTTACGTATTCAGCCTATTAAATATAAAAATTGAGACTATCGCTGCTTGATGATGGCATAAAGGCGAGTTAATCATGAATGGTGCTCTCCATAATGAGTACTTTTTTTAACTTGTTTGCTTCGACAATACAATAAACTTCGTTTTTATTGTCATATCTGAATGTGTGGTAATATGGAGTCAACTGTACTTTCTTCATAAAAATTGACAGCGACATAGTTTTATGAACTCCGTTTAATAAAATTTCAGGCTGGAAGCTCGGTTTTACAAATGGATATGGTATAACTTTATTAATTAAGCAGTGGGCAGAAGCTGTACGGCCTTGATTTTTAAAAAATACTATTTAAGCTGCATTAGCCCCTAGTCGAAGTTCTGAAAAATTTAAAATGGCTATACCAATAAAATCGTTTTGAGCTTGAGACAACGTTTTACTTTTATCCTATTATTGATTTTTGACCATCAAATATACATTTTAATCAGTTTTAGCTGAGATAACGATGGGGGCGTAGGAAATTTATAAATTTTTGTCAAAATATAAAAAGTTAGGGACATTATTTATTACTCTTTCTTCTGTTTAACTCTTTACTACAATACAAACAGGTTCATTTTTCTAATAACTAACTGATATTTGCTAAACAGAAAGTAAAATAGTATTAATAAGTTTCTTTTTATTGCTTTATTTCCAAAATTTATTATTGTTTGGTGTACTCAAACTTTTAGCTTTTTCACATTTGAACTTAATCGATCCTACAACTTTTCCATTCTCATCAATTATTTTCCTCTTTGGCGTGTTGACGACATATGAGCTGATTTCATCAGTATAAAATTTACTCTGTGCCACAACTTTGAGGTTTCTTTCTACTGTAATGCTAACCTACTCGTCTTCTGACTTGATGATGAAGCAGATAATCTTTTTAATTTTAGCAGGCTTGGCTGTATTGAATTCGTTACCTACTTCGAACCCCTTGTTGCCATATACGAATTTCAATCGGGAGTTAGCATATTCATTATAGTTATCAAACTTAGCTTCAATATCGTAAATGACAAGCTAGTGAGCTTCCAGTAAGAGACTATTCTCAGTTTTGGTTTCGAACAAATTAATACCCCATTTTACTTTTAAATTAAGGCGTGAAGTATTCCCTTACTCAGACTGCAGTGTAATTTCAGTTTAATTAGATTTAATTTAATCTGAACTGTAGTTTCTTGACTTGCCTGCAATCTTGCCATTGCGGATGTGTTGAAATTCTAAAGTTTCTGGCAGCTTTATGCAAATTTCACCATCTAGTACTGGTATCACATAGTCTAGCCCTGATGTCTTCACCAAGTAATACGAGGGTCCCTCATCAGCTCTAGTTTGAGTTTTATTTTATGCCAACTAGATCGATTAGATAATGAGGTAATGCTGAGAAATGGATTATACATATTTATCTCCAAATTTGAGTTCGTCCTGTCCCAACACCAGGATCATGAAAGATAGAATTTAACCAGCTTTTGTCTCGTGTTTCTTCTTAGCAGTGGTACGACTTTTGAGTTCACTAATATCAATTTCATGCGTAAACATTATCATGTGATTTTCCCAACGACACAACGAGATGAAATCTGGCATTTACTCAGGCATCGGTACCAGAATATCGTCACTTAATGTTGGATGTTGTGGGTCAATGCAAGATGAGAAGTAAAACTTATCTGCGACTGAGAATGAAAAGTACACAAATTGATAGTCCTTTATTGTTTACGATGAACGGAACTCAACTTGGGTGAGCTTAATCAGTAGAAACTGGTCGCAGTTGGCAGTTTTGTTTTTGCTGGCCATGTCCACTATAATAATTATTAATACTGTCTGTTTTATTAGTAATGCTTACGGGAGTTAGTCCCAAAAAAATCAAAAATAATACCCAATCGCTTAATTGCCTCTGAAAAACAACTGCTGATGCTTCACTTTTGAGACTTGTGCTTTAGCTTGATTTAGTAAATATTTGCGCACTCCAGGGATTTACTCGGCCGTAGCAACTCGATCTTTGCTTTTGATACTAGTTGACATCTCCTTTTCAACTGAGCTGTTACCGATACTTAAGCTTCGAGAGTTCTCGAGGCTTCTATGAACTTTTCGTTTTTATAGTGACGATCTAATTTGCTATATTTCACCCTTTATAACTTGCTATCGTCTTAATGCTGAGTGATTGACTCCCCACTTTCTTAACTAAACGTATTTTGCTTTGCTATCTTTCATTTAATCTAATTTCTTGGAATACTTATTTTTTCTCACTTGAGGATTGAAAACATGTTCCTTGGTTAATGCCTCAGCTTATGGTTTGAGTTTATTTCCCTACTTTTAAATCATCTTTTTGTGCTGATCATTCTTTTTATACACGTACTTCATGGCCTATGTTACTATTGATATACTTTATTATAATGCTTCTCTGCTAACTATTTTATTTCGTGTACAGATGCAGTTTTGTTCAATTTATCAATAGAGCTATCAGTTTTTAATCCTGCTTTTGTTTTATTGTGCGGCGAGCGGTTTGGTGATTTTATTCCAGTTGAAATAAGAGAAGGAGGTGTACCTTGTTTGATATTTGTTTTCTTTTCAAGAGAAGACATCATTATTACACTTAGTAAAAAGGATTGCAAATAAGTTTATTTTATTATTATTAACTCAGTATATTATAAACATCAAAAATCTGTTTCATCATTATTTATAAGTGTCAATAAATTCATAAAATTTCTTGGGAGACATGACAAACTCGGCTTTTCCATAATATAATTTCGGATTCATCTTTATTGCGAAAAGAAAAGCTTGAATACTCTTATTTTAGTTTTTGATCGCTTCTGCATACTAACGCTGTCCATATTCCTTCAAAGGCTCATAAATTGATATCATTTTTGTATTTAAATTTTTTATTTTATTTAAATACTGCTGAATCACTTCCTTCCACTCGGGGCAATACTAACAAAATATATCAGCTTCACCTGACAGTATGATTTCCATAAGGATGTATTTTTTTGGATCCTTGTTAAATCCCAAGTTAAGCTCTCCTAACCAGTTTATACGCACATAGCTTGAGCTTTTAATCTTGATTCTAGTCCAGTTTTTATCGCACAACACATAACCCTCACATTAGAGCGGATTGAGTTGTTCTACTCTTTTGATCAAGCAATCCATGTTCATTTCCTATTTGGGAATCTACAAAGGTAAGGATACTCTCCACTTATATTTTTCACCATAGGGAATGTGATCTTATTATTGAAGTGTTTTAATGTCCCTCACGCCATGCAAACACAAATCACTATTGTTTCTTTTGACTACGATAATGTGATTTTTAGACATTATCTCGAAAATAAAAGTTTTATTTTGGTCTTATTCAGATGGCAAACGAAATCCCAGTGAGTAAAATATAGACCAAAATTCGGTTTTAAATTATGTAGAGGTTTATTTTTTGGCAAAGCAGTAACTGTTGAGTCCATCTGGCACAGTCGATGAAGCAACGTGCCACTATTTCCTATAAAAGTACAGAAATGCAAAAGATCCATCTTTTTTCTCATAAACCTTGGCAGAATCCCAGTCTACTTTAGATACTTCTGAAAAGCGAGGGTCATTGTAGTCGAAGAATTTGTAGTACGGAAGCGCTATTATTTAATAATTAGAATCTTGATCTAATATAAGTCCTCTACATTAACGAGCAATAATATCGGCAAAGTTAGCAGATTGCTGATAGTGAAATTGGATAAGATTAGGGAAAATCCTATGTCTCTTACAAATAATTCTTTTCTGCTAAAGTTCTGGAAATGGATGCTACCTTAAAAATATGACTGTCTGAAGTAGCTAAACTTTAGGACTCAAGTTCACATGTCCTGATGAATCAACTCGCTTTAACTTATAGTCACTACTTTTATCTCTTCTTTGTTTTCTGTGTGTGATTTTAACATTTTATTGATCTTTATGTCGCAACATTCTAACTTTTTGATGTATACCATTGCACTATTTTTACTTTTAGGACAAAATATGCTACAGCTTCCGACAAACTTGGTTAAAATTTTTGTTTTAAAGAAACTAAGCTTGAATTTAATACCACAAGTGATTCATTCTTTTTATGTTTATTTTAGATAGTAGCTCCTCTTTCTCATTTTGTAACTTAATTTTGTTTAGAGCTTACAAAGATTTTTATTATTAACTTGATCGCATAGTTTCTTGAGCAGTTATAGCATATTTAAGCTTAAGTGCAGAATACTATTTATGAAACTCAAATAGCTGCATAAATAAATCTGTAAATCGAGTGCCTAAATGATATGATTTCAGTATTTTCCATTGGTAACTGGGGTGCTGTTATACTTCCCTCATGAATCTACGTGATTTTAATTTGCATTTGTTTAGGTGGAAACCAAGAGAATCTCTCAATTTACCTAGCTATATTTAGGGAAGCTCAAATTTGTTAACAAATACATTCTTTTTGTCCATAAAAAATGATTAAATGTATGATATATCGTTGATTTACAGGTGCTTTAAGAAACTTGCTTTGTCGAAAAAACTAATGTCAATATTAGGTAGTTTGATAAGTCGACCGTCCAAGCAACTAGATGTATCATAGACTAAAATATAATCCCAATCTGAACGATAATTTGGTTGTTCTACTTCGAGACCAATTGATCGGCTTCCTCTTAGCACAAAATACAACACTCTGTTGATGTCTAACTAAGCTGCCTTTATGATCTACTAGTAATTATTTTTGTATTAAATAAAAGGGCAGGGCTCAACTTAAATTGTACCTCTTCCGCCATCGATATGCTTTTTCACGATCTGTAAAACTGCAACTGTATCAGCAAGAGTATCTGCGGCTCCCCACTGAACATACTTTTTTAAGTATTAATACGCGAGGTCTTTGAGCTTATTTTTATAAGGGAATCCGAAGTGATGTGGCATTAACGATACAGTATCAATGAATGCTTGATGTTAAATCCCTAAAAGATTGATACACGATGCGAGATCATGGCCCACAACAACTTTACTGTTAATAATTTTGATGATTTTCTACTTATTGTACTATGTGTATTAGCCTTTTTCATTTATTTTTTGCTAATATGTCTAAGATGTTGTGCCCGTAATATGAGTATTATAATCGGTGATGAATGACCCTTCCCTGACTCTAAACCACTCGTCCATCAACACACCTCCGTAAATGTTGATCAGACATACTCTACTAATCTGAAGACCAGTATCGGTTTGCACTGTCTCACATGAGAGTCCCACACAATCTTCTTAAATATTCCTGTATTTTAAACTATCCGTGACTTCTTATATGCAAGGTTTGTGATACCCAAACTTTACTCTCTCATTTGAAGGTGTTAAATAATCTTTTAAGAAAGTGCTCTCGATATTTCTAAGTAGCTGCTTTTCGCACTCAGCTTCCATCTATTATAAACCTTAAATATCTAAATGTTGTAAACCATTGTTAATGTTAATGATTTAAGCCCTCTTCATATATTTTATAGGTGATTTTAAATTCCATTTGACAGTTTGGTTCTTACAAATATTATAATTTGTTTTTATCTTTCATTTATAATATCGAACACGAACAATGGAAGAAATTAGAGCATCCCATAAATCTCGCGTGGGTACAATAAACCAGGGTCAGCCGTCATCACCTCTGATCAGTCAGGCCGACCATGATCGAGATAGTACTAAAGGCACATACATTAAAAAGGGTATCCTCTTAGCTTCCACATCAGTTTCGCAGAATTAGCCAATAGAAAAGTATTCTAGGCCTACTTACCATAACGAAAACGAACAGTAACTTCGTGAGTATTCTTCGGGCTTCAACGAGGTAATCGAACACGTGAATACCAGCCAGATGCAGGAACTCAAAAAGAAGTACAGGTACTATCTCAGCAAAGTCGAAAAACTTTAAATTACCAAAAAAGAACTTGAGTAAAGTCTTGCTAATCTTGATCAAATTGCCGAAAATAGTCCAATCATTAAAGAATAAAAAAAGAGTATTTGCTTTATTGAGAAAATTTCTAGCGAAACAGCTTAAAAATTGAAAGAGCTTACAAAAAAAGTTAATATCTAAAAAGATTAGAAGAAGGCATACATTCGTAAAATTGAATAACTTAAAGGGATAGTAAAAAAATAAAAAGATCAATTCTTCGAATTAAAGCGAATGTAGACAAAATTAAGAGCAGAAATCAGTAATAACCAAAGAATGATGAAACTAGAAAACGCAAACAACACATTCATAACAATTATAAGCAACAAAAATAGTACAAGGAAGAAAAGAATGTTGAAAGGTCAACCAAGTACATTTAGTAAGCTTGTTGGTGTATCTTCAAGACTCAGCAATGAGGAACTACTAAAATAATAGCATGAAAACAGTAAGAGCAAAGGTGATCAATAAAATTCAGTACCGACATTTCCAAACATTGACAGTACTAACATGAAGCACAAATATCGTTTATCGTGTTTAAGTGATCTTCCAATTCATAAAAATGGATCTAACCAAGCATTTCAATTAAATACGGCATCTAATCAGAATTATCAGAACAAATTTGCAAGATCTGATACTTTCGAGGTTTATTCACTTAAATAAAATCAAACTTCAAAAAGTGGGAAGAATAAGGAAAAGATTGTACGCCAGTTGAGCAAAATGATGAAAATGAAGTAATAATTTTTAGCAGAAACTTGCAAACTGCAAAACTCTGCTTTCACTAAGATGCAGCATCGAGTTAATCAGATATTTTCAAACATCCCCGACAGGAATGACCTCTAAAATAAAGGACTGTCTAAAAGAAAAGAAATTAAGCTCAACAGCAATAAATGTAGGGAAGGATGTGTTAGTGATAAAACAGCGAAATAGTGTAATGCTTGTGATCGAAAACTGGAGTAGAAGCAAAAGCAGGCTCAAAAATATTCTCTTCATCAGGAAGACATAGTCAAACATCGAATTTAATACGACTGTTCAGTCAACGGCTACTTAGACTAAAAATAAGTTTGCTTGCTCGCAGATACTTCCACAATTCAGAAGCTCAAATAGAAGTAATAGTAAAAGCGAAAATTTTTGTAAAACTCTCCATAGCAAATTATAAAATACATTATTTAGAAAGACAAAATTCAAGAGATTTTGAGTGTTTTAAAGAAGTACACTTAAGGCCAAACCAAACCGATAGTAAAAATAAGGTGAGTTTTTTCGATGCGAATAATATTCTAGATTATAATAATTTATACTATTTTTAATTCATTGATTTAATAGATTCAAAATATCATAATAATCTAAATTAAATAAAAGGAAAAATACAAATAAATATCAAGCTCATATGTTGGAGACATAGCCAGCAACAAACCCTGCAAAAATACCAACTGTGCTAGCGACCACAGCTCCCAGCTTATTCATATTTAAGCTGTATCTTCTTTGAGAGTCAGATCTATTTTGTATAGCTTTATTTGCAGTACACTTTTTAGGAACTGACTTCTTTTGTTCGAAACCTGCTCGTAGCAGAGTTTAATTCAATAATTTTGCTTAGCTTTCTTTTGTTTTTAATACTGGCTTTTTATTTTCGTCTTTTAAAACTTTATTATTCTTTGATTTGTTTTATTGTTAGCTGTTTGTTTTTGATTTAGTATCAGCAGACTTACTTAACTTCGCACTTATTATTCTGATACCTTTTTGGCGATAGGGACTATTTTTGTTATAATTGAAACCTTTATAAATGTTTTTAGATGGTGAGCTATCTCCTTTCTCGGACAGAAGAATGCTCATTTTCTAGTCAATATGACAACTTTTCCTATGCAGAGGTGAGTACATTCTAAACTACTTGCCAAAGATCGTCAGCTATTCAGGCTCGTTGCATTGAGGCAAGTCCTGTAAGTTTGACTTTATGGGAGTCTCTATGGTGGGAAAATCACGAGTGAACTATGAGTGCTCATGACTTTGCTGTCTTTCAATTTCCCAAGACCAGTACAATTTGAGTTATGTGTCCTAGCTGACCATATCCCCTTTAATTTTTTTCTACAAACTGCAAACTTCAGCGTACATGAACTCAAAACGAGATAATAATTGCAGCTCAGCGTTTTGTTCGCAATAGTAGACCGAAATCTATAGAATAGGCTTTTCCGATTCGACTTCAAGGGACTCATTGAAGAAATTGGCGACCTTGTTTTTTATTTTTCTGTTCGTTTTATTCGCATACTCGTGTCCGTTTGATCTCAAGAAGATCCTAAGGTATCCTGCTTCCTTTGTGTAGTCTTGTAGACAAACTTTGGACAGTCTAATATTCATTGTTTCTGGAGATTCTATAATAATTATAGACTTAGCTCATTAGCGATAAAGTTTCATGAAAAAATACTTGGCTGGCTGATTGTAGCCCAAATTCAGACTGGAAGAGGTCTAAACAGGTGCAAGAATTTGTGATAAAAGTCAATTTATTCTGATCTTGTCACTTTTATAAACTAGTGCTTGCGCATGTATGCAATAATTTAAATATTTTGATATTTTATTGACCTAAAAAACTATAGGCTGCTTTACTGTAAGACCAAAATATCATGTTATTTTTATGAGTCAATCAGAAAGTTGATCAGTCGAAAATAATAATAAAATACCTTATCTCTGAAAAACGGCTAGTCCGATAAAACTATGTTAAAAATGACTCTGGATAACCTATAAAAGTAGAAGGAGAGAATTGGCGGTGTCTAAGTTGATTATAATGAAGCATCATAGATTATATAATGGATGAGCATTTTACAAATAACTCAGAGGCTGTTTACCTAGCCAGTCTCACCCAGGCCAAGAAGATTTTGTTCCTTGAGAAATAACTATCTAACTCCTAATTTTACACGAAGAATCTAGAGCAGAGCCTAGAGGCAACTAAACTAACCATCAATCGATTGGTCAAGGAGCGAACTAACAACGAAGTACTTGCCAAGATGAGCTAAAATCTGTACCGCATGGAGCGTCGATGTCGATAGTCCCAATAGTTGCTGAAAGAAAACAATGCTAAATTGTTGATTGAAATGCAGCTTCGCATACAAGAAAAAGCATAGTACTCCTAGAAAATTAAATAGCTAGAGCAGCAAATTGATTTTATTCGTAAGACTAACAAAGATAAGGAACAATAGTTCGCAATTGTAGTCAATAGATTAAGGAAGTACGAAGATGTTCGAGAGCTCATGTTGGACGAGAAAATCAATAAGTAAACTAAAAAAACCATGGCCATCACAGAAGAGGACAAATAGGCTATTATTAAACAACTATGTGAAGAACTAAACTACTACAAAAAATTTACAAAAGAGGTACGAATTGATATTGACAAAAAGTTAGCAGTGCTTTCCTATGCGATAGAAAACGAAAAAAATTATCACTACTTGAAATAATAATACATACGTTCAATCAAGTAGATGGGAAGGCATCAAGCTCAGAAGGTGACACTTGAAAAATTTTCAAATGGAAAAAACAGTGCTTCTTCAACTAATCTCCCGACATTTAAAGACTCAGTTTCGCCTAACCTTAACTAGAGTACTAAAGAATTGGTAAAACAGCTAAAAAAACTTGTCATATCAAATAGGATTTTGGAAGCTGCTCTCAACGAGTCAACGTAGAAAAATAGATAGCTTATTTTAATTAATCAAATGTTAGCCGACTCTAATATTGAGCTTCGAGCTGAGCTCTTATAACTGTAGAAAGGAGAATACATCAAAACTAATAAAAAATCATCTTTGATTTAGCCAGTTGAAAGTCAAATTGGAAAGGATCAACAAAAATATGAGATGAGACGATCCGACATGTTTGGATCAGCGCCAAGTTTTAAATAGAAAGGTTAGTTTATAAAAAAATAATCACATGATGATATTAATCTAAGCAAAAGACTGCCTAGTGATATTCCCTCTATTGCTAGAGAGAAGAAACTCAAATAGTATTTACTCAAACTCAAGAGTAAGGACTACGAGGTCAATGTTGAGGGAATATATAAAGACGTACATCGCTTAAGCTAATTCATGATTTTAAGTCTTGGCTCTCGTCTTAAAGAGAACACTGAAAGACCAAC
>APMI01000907.1_pt1 | contig 16215 bp, 12 predicted proteins | sample 667938 | NCBI WGS metagenome assembly APMI01 (sample SAMN01084076, study PRJNA167559) | wastewater metagenome | biome: Wastewater | place: Denmark: Ejby Moelle, Odense | collected 2011-11-28 | reverse complement strand
GAGGGCTTTAGAATTTGGGGGATGTCCCCGATCGTCCGCACGTTCGGCGTCACGTCCTCGCCGACCGCACCGTCACCGCGCGTCGCTGCCTGCACCAGCACCCCGTTCTCGTAGCGCAGCGAGCACGATAGACCGTCGATCTTGGGTTCGGCAGTCAACGCGACGGGCGCATCCTCGGGCAGGTTCAGGAACCGTCGCACCCGCGCAACGAATTCGGTCACCTCGTCATCGGCAAAAGCGTTGTCGAGGCTGAGCATCGCCTTGGCATGGGTAACCTTGGCAAGCGCGGACGTCGGCGCAGCGCCCACCGCCTTCGACGGGCTGTCGGCACGGACGAGGTGCGGGAATTCCGCCTCCAGCGCCGCATTCTCGCGAACCAATGCGTCGTATTCGGCGTCCGAAACCTCGGGCGCGTCGTCGTCGTGGTACAGCTTGTTATGCCGCGCGATTTCCTTCGCAAGGCGCATCAGACGGTTGGCGGCTTCTGCTTCGCTGGTCATCGTCGGCGGGATAGCAAGGCTTTGCGGCGGCGCGAAGATGCGTCAGGATATCACCGGAGCATTCGGGAGAGATTTCATGGCCTACGAAGGAAGCTGCCACTGCGGCACGGTGACGTTCACGGTCGAGGGCGACGCGCCCGCCGAGGCGATGTCGTGCAACTGCTCGCACTGCCGGCGGAAGGGCTTCCTGCTGACCTTCGTCCCAATCGACCAGTTCCGCATCGACACCGGTGAGGAGTCGCTGGAAACCTACAATTTCAACAAGCACAAGATCCATCACCAGTTCTGCACGACCTGTGGCACCGAAGCATTCGCGGCGGGCGAAGGGCCGGGCGGCGCGAAAATGGCGGCGGTGAATTTGCGGTGTGTGCCGTCGGTGGATCTGGATGCGCTCAAGATCAACAAGGTCGATGGGGCGAGTTTTTAGCGTGCGATCACCCCCTCCGCTTCGCTACGCCGCCCCTCGAGGGGCGGATTGGCAGTACGCAAACTCTTAATTCGCCCCTTGAGGGGCGACGGCGAAGCCGGGGGTGAAAATTAAGCCGTCACCAACCGCGCTGCCTGCGCCCGTGCCTCGTCGGTGACTTCCGCCCCCGACAGCATCCGCGCGATTTCCTCGCGGCGTTCGTCGGCGTCGAGCGTGCGGAGATTGGTACGGGTAACGAGGCCGTCGCTATTCTTCGCGATAAGCAGGTGCTGCGCACCCCGCGCCGCAACCTGCGGGCTGTGCGTCACGACCAGCAACTGCGTCTTCTCCGCCAGTCGCGAAAGCCGGTCGCCGATCGCGCTCGCAACAGCGCCGCCGACGCCGCGGTCGATTTCGTCGAAGATCATCGTGGCTGCCGCGCCCTCCTCCGCCAGCGCGACTTTCAGTGCGAGGATGAAGCGCGACAGTTCGCCACCCGATGCGATCTTGAGCAGCGGGCCGAAGGGAGCACCGGGGTTTGTCGATACTTCGAACTCTACACGGTCGGCGCCGGTCTCGCTGTCCGGTCCGCTGGCGACGACTGTCCGGAACCGCGCGGCGTCGAGTTTGAGCGGCACCAGTTCGCCCGCGACCGCCGCATCGAGCCGCGCCGCCGCCGCCTTGCGCGCCTCGCTCAGGGCATCCGCCGCTGCACGATAGGTAGCCCGCGCTGCGCCTGCTGCTCGTTCAAGCGCCGCAATGCCATCGCCGCCCGCCTCGATCGCCGACAGCCGCCCGCGCAGCTCGTCCGCGAGTGCGGCAAGATCGTCGGGCTGGACCCGGTGCTTGCGGGCCATGGCGCGCAGGTCGAACAGCCGCGTCTCTTCCGCCTCCAGCCGAGCGGGATCGAACGACAGCGCTTCCGACGCGCCGCGCAGATAATCCTCGGCGAACGCGCCCTCGATGATCGCCCGGTCGACCGCACCCAGCGCCTCGGCGAGGAGCGGATGGTCGCCCGCGATCCGGTCGAGCGCGCGCGCCGCCTGGCGCAGTTTCGACAGCCCCCCGTCCGCCGCGGCGACCAGCACTTCGATCGCCTCGAGGTCGTCGGCGATCTTCGCGCCCTTCTGCATCGCCGCACGCGAGGTACTGAGCGCTTCCTCCTCGCCCGGCTCCGGACCGAGTGCATCGAGCTCAGCGACGGCATGAGTCAACCAATCGCGGTCGGCCTCGGCGTTGGCGAGCGCGTCTTGAGCTTCGGCCAGCGCTGCCTCCGCAGTGCGCATGGTCGCAAACGCCGCGCGGACAGGCGCAAGGTCGGACCGCGCAAACGCATCGAGCAATGCGCGATGCCCCGCCGGTGCCAGGAGTCCGCGGTCGTCATGTTGTCCATGGATCTCGACCAGCCGCTCGCCCAGCATCCTCAGCAGCGAGCCCGACACGGCGACATCATTGACGAAAGCGCGGCTGCCCCCATCGGCCCTTACGGTACGACGGACGATCAGCGGTTCGCCGGTCTCCACCTCGATCCCGTTTTCCATGAGCAGCGCATCGATCGCTGCGTCACGCGTGAAAGTCGCGGTCACGCCAGCCTGTGCCGCCCCCTGCCGCACCAGCCCGCTTGCCGCGCGCACGCCGAGCGCGAGACCCAGCGCGTCGAGCAGGATCGACTTCCCGGCACCGGTCTCACCGGTAATGACCGTCAGCCTGTCAGCAAACTCGAGGTCGAGCGCCTCGATCAGCACCACATCGCGGATGGAAAGGGCTTGGAGCATTCAGTGACCGGCCGCCCCGGCGATCAGGAAACGCCGCCGCCGTGCTTCTGCATCAGCGAATAGGCGCGCTCATACCACTTCGACCCCGGATAGTTGTTCCCGAGCACCGCCGCGGCCTTCTTCGCTTCCTCGCGAATGCCGAGCGCCAGATAGCTTTCCGTCAGGCGTTCGAGCGCTTCGGGCGTGTGGCTGGTCGACTGATATTCGTCGACCACCTTGCGGAAGCGGATCGTGGCCGCAAGCCACTGGCCGCGACGCTGGTAGAAACGGCCGATCTCCATTTCCTTACCGCCAAGGTGGTCGTTGATCAGGTCGATCTTCAACCGCGCATCGGCCGCGTAACGCGTATCCGGGTAACGGCGGATGACGTCGTTCATCGCGGTCAGCGCCTGGCTGGTGATCTTCTGGTCGCGCGTCACGTCGCTGATCTGCTCGTAATAATCGAGCGCGATCAGGTAATAGGCGTAGGACGCGTCCTTGTTGCCCGGGTGGATCGACAGGAAGCGCTGCGACGAGTCGATCGACTTCTGGTAATCGCGCGCCATGTAATAGCTGAACGCGCTCATCAGCTGCGCCCGGCGTGCCCAGGGCGAATAGGGATGCTGGCGCTCGACTTCGTCGAACAGGATGGCAGCGACACCGTATTGCCGCCGGTCGAGCCGGTCCTTCGCCGTCGAGTACAGCGTATCGACGTCACGCGCGATATAGGGCGTGTCGCCCTTCTTGCGGTTAGTGGCACAGCCAGCGGTGAAGACGATTGCGGCGAGCGCAGCGGCGGTCGCGGCGCGACGGAAAGGGGTACGCATGGGGCGGCGTCTTAGCCGGGATATGCAGGTGCGCCAAGCGGCAAAGCCAAGAGGGCATGCGCTGTGGAACTTCCCGCCCCTCCCGCTATTGTGCCGGTCATGCCTGCACGCCGCCTGACCACGCTTCGCGTCGAAAAACCCTGGGGCCGCCACGACCTGTGGCCCGGCTTTGACGATGTGCCCGACGGCGGGGCGGCGGTCGGCGAAATATGGTTCGACGACAAGGAAGACGCCGACCCCGAACTGCTTGTCAAATATCTGTTCACCAGCGAACGCCTGTCGGTGCAGGTTCACCCGGACGATGCCGCAGCGCAAGCCGCCGGATATCGACGCGGCAAGGAGGAAGCCTGGCTGGTCCTCGCCGCCGAACCCGATTCCACCGTGGCGCTTGGGACGAAGGAAGTGACCAGCCGCGAAGCGCTGGCGGCGGCCGCACTCGACGGCAGCATCGTCGACATGCTCGACTGGAAACCGGTGAAGGCCGGCGATTTCATCTATTCGCCCGCGGGTACCATCCACGCCATCGGCGCCGGGATCACGGTGATCGAAACGCAGCAGAACGTCGACCTGACCTACCGCCTCTACGATTACGGCCGCCCGCGCGAACTGCACCTTGAGGCGGGCATCGCAGTCAGCGAGCCCGTGCCGTTCGAAGCGCCGCCGATACCGGGCGATGTGGGCGGCGGTCGCGAGATATTGTGCGAAGGTCGCAAGTTCGTCGTCGAGCGCTGGACGTGGAACGGCTCGCGCACAGTAACATTGCCGAGCGGCGTACCAGGATGGCTGGTGCCGGTGGCTGGTAGCGGCACCAGCGACGGCGAAATGTTCAAGGCCGGCGAATGCTGGATCGCCAACGGTTCGATCGTTCTCGAAGTCGAAGCCGGCAGCAGTGTGTTATTTGCCTATCCAATGAAGGAACGATTATCCTCATTGGGCTGACAGGGTATTCCGAGATCCATTCCAACCTTCGAGCGGTTAAACATGATTATCCGCAAGTTATCTCGCCGTAATTTGCTCGCGACACTCGCCGCCTTCTGGCCCACGGGAGGTGCTATCGCATCCAGCGTCATCGATGGTCTGGCCCAACATTATCGAATGATTTCCGTGAAGGATTTTGGAGCGAAAGGTGACGGCTCTACGGACGACACCGCTGCAATCCAAACGGCAATAGATCATGCAAGTACCCTTGCGAAAGATGGGCCTGTTCAAATTTTTATACCGGCAGGCGTTTATGTCGTCACGCCCAAGGCGTTCGCCGACAATTACATTGGCTCCGAGATTTTTGGAACGACGTTAAAATATGCGTTTATGATGAAATCAAATATTCGATTTTTAGGTAATGGATCCGTACTTAAAGTATCCGATAATGTTTCATCACGAGAAAAACCGCAAAACTTTTCAATTTTTTACAGCGAGCAATCTCTATCTAATGTAATGTTCGACGGAATCACTTTCGACTTTAACAGTTCAAGAAACTATTTCAGCCCCGCACCCACCAACACTGATCTTTCTCAAGAGCAGCGATACAAACGTTATCATCAGGCTGCGATTTTCTGGGAAGGTAATGCCGGCCGCGCAGATGATGTCACAATCTCAGGATGCACTTTCAAAAACCACGGCGGAATATCCGTAATTATCTGCGGACGTGTAGGATCCGCAGGAACAGGTCGCCGTTGGCGTATTGTCAATTGCAATTTCCTAGAGCTTGGATTGGATACATATGACCACTCCAGCATATTTCTTTGGTGCGACGACGCCTTGGTCGAGGGCTGCTTCTGGCGAAATACACTGATCTACGCGCCGACCGCCGAGAACCTTAGCGGGATCAACGCCGCAATCGAGACTCACGGCTCCAACACGGTCGTGCGAGGAAATGTCATTGAGGGCGCGAATCGCGGATTTTTCGTAACAGAGAACGGATACGGCCGCGTCGAAGCTGTAAAAATTACAGGCAATATTCTGAGGCGTATCAAATATTGCGGCGTGGATATCGCCTTCGACGGTTCAGGCGGCACAAAACCTCCGCGCCTCGTCGAAGTAACCGATAACATAATAGATATGTCCGCTGACGACACAAATGTCGCCGATTTAACGATGCCGACGGGCATTCAATATTTCGGTCTCGATAGCAAAGTTGCCCCGATCGAAAGCCTGGTCATCGCGCGCAACGAAATAAAGCGCCCCAAATCTGGTAGCGCACGGGCCTGCCAGGGCATTGGGATCAGCCTACAAGCCCCAGATTTCGGCGTGATCGACGTCGTCGGCAACGGTGTAAGCGGATTTACGCGCGGCGCTTACATTGTCACCGACCGAACCACGGCATGCGAAGCGATAAATTTCTCGCGCAATCGCTGGCGAAATCCCGAAGGCGGAGCAACACCGGCGGTCACGAAAGTAGGCTGGTTTATGCTGGCTCAGGGCGGCACCGTCGGCCGCATTACGATTGATGATGAGATCAGCGACACACGTGATGCCAATAGCTGGGCATTTGGCATCGCGGTAACGGAAACCGCAAATACTTTGGTACGCGAATTTCACGTCATCCGTTCAACGGTTTTCGATGACCGGATTGCTCCATCCAAAAGATATGGCGGGATCATGGATTTGTCTCTCTCACGCGTGACCGGTGTACCCGTTTCTGGCCTTGTTCCCGACAAAAGCTATGCCTCTCAGGAGGAGGTATTTGCTGCCGCTGACCTGCCACTTCCGGGAGCGCAGCCCTCAGATGAATTCAGCGTAACCTATGGCAACGAGATCCCGAATGCCGGCGGATTTCTGATCAAGCCCGTTTACCGGGGAGTGGGTCGCGTGGGTTTAACACTTCGAAATATAACGGGCGTTCGTTTATCTACGGCCCCTGGATTTACTTTCCATATAACCGCTTATCCCGGGCGATAGTTTTTTGATCTCCGAAAGTCTTTAGACTTCCGTCGTAGGTGTAAGTCCCGCTTCCGAAGCAGTGACCCAGTCGACGATATCACTGCTCGGCATGTATTCGGGAACAAGTGCTCGAAGCAATGCCCGGGTTTCAACGACATCGCCCGCTTCGATCAGATCGTCCAGTTTTTCCAGGGCAGCACGCAAATTCGACCAAGCGAGAAGATGCTCGTTCGCCATCATTATACGGGAATGGGATGTGGGGGACGGGCTATTGCCAATCAAAAGCTCTTCATAGAGTTTTTCACCGGGCCGCATTCCCACGGTCGCGATCTCGATATCGCCATCCGGATTATCGTCGGATCGCACTGACAACCCGGAAAGCTCGATCATATTGCGCGCAAGATCCATTATTCGCACGGGTTGCCCCATATCGAGCACAAACACTTCTCCGCCTGACGCCATAGCGCTCGCCTGAATCACAAGTTGGGCGGCTTCCGGGATCGTCATGAAATAGCGGGTAATTTCTGGGTGGGTGATCGTAATCGGTCCGCCCTGTCGAATTTGCTCCCGAAAGAGGGGAACAACCGACCCGCTCGATCCCAACACGTTCCCAAATCGCACCATCGAGAAACACGTTTCAGTCTGCTCGGCCGCCAGCGCCTGCAGCACGAGTTCGGCAAGGCGCTTGGTCGCTCCCATGATATTTGTCGGTCGCACGGCCTTGTCAGTGCTGATCAATACGAAATTCTTGATCCCTTCCTGCACGGCGAGTTCCGCCAAGCGCAATGTACCAATTGTATTGTTCCGCATGCCCTCCAGGGGATTGTGCTCAACGAGCGGAACATGCTTGTAGGCTGCAGCATGAAAAATAGTATCCGGTTGCCAGGCTTTTAGAATGCGCTGCATTCGTCTCTTGTCGGCCACCGATCCCAACAATGGCACCAGATCATATTCGAGCCCGTCGTCGCGCAAAAAGCGCGCAAGATCATTGTGTATGGAATAGAGCGCGAATTCACTGGAGTCGACCAGCAGCAATCGCTTTGGTCCCACAGCAAGGACTTGCCTGCAGAGTTCGCTGCCAATCGAACCTCCCGCCCCGGTGACCAGAACGATTTTTCCGAGAATATTTTTTTGGAGCAGTTGCTCGTCCGAAACGACCGGCTCGCGTCCGAGAAGATCCTCAATTTCAAGCGAACGAACATCGCTAACCGATACGCGACCGTGGGCGATGTCCAGCAATCCCGGCAATGTGCGGACCGCAACGCCCAGCATGCGAAGTTCCTGAAGTATCTGGTTGCGACGCTGTCTGGGTGCCGAGGGAATGGCGAGATAAATTTCGACTACTTCCAGCTGATCGATCACGCTCATAAGCGCGCCAGGGGCCCAAACTCGAATTCCGGCCACCACGCTCCCGATCAGATCAGTGGCATCATCGATGAAACCTACGATCTTGATGTCGTGGCTGTCTGCGAATGCCGTTGCCAGTTGCCGCCCTGAAGCGCCAGCGCCGTAAATCATCACATTCTTGCGCACCATGGGGCGGCGCGAGCGCCGATATCCACCAAGTAGCCAGTAGCGACCGAAGACACGTGTCGATGCGACAGCGATCAATAACAACGCCGGTTGCATCAGGCCGATCGTGCGCGGCACCCCATCGACGCCCCATGCCGTGAATATAGCTGCAAAAATAAGCCCGTAGAACAATACCGCCTGCGCAATGAGCGTTAGAGCTTCCCAGGTAAGATATCGGAAGACGGCGCGGTAAAGGCCGAATACGACAAATATCGGAACGGCGATCAGGGCGGCCGCGAGAGATGGCCAGCCTACGTGGGAAAGCGGTACCCACTCATTTAGTCGAAGATAAAATGCCAGCCAGACCGTCAAGAGGCATAGCGAGCCATCGATGCTTATCGCGATAGCCTTTTTTACGGCTCGAGGCAGGGCAACGACGGGATCGATAAACCGCTCAATAATCATCGGCTGGCTCCGCTAGCTTCTCGCGAACTCGGCAGTTCTGGCTGGTTCCGCACGAGCGAATCCGTCAATGAACGCCATCACTCCCAAGCGGACTCACTGAATTCACTAGAACCGGAGCATGGGCTTTCCAGCGCCCCCCTCTTCCAATGCGCGCTTGAACTGGTCGTGCTCCACGAGCACCACAAGAATATCAATTTTCGTAACAAAATCTGCCAGATCAGAATAGTCTCCAACATTTACAACCGGATCATATACCCGGACATCATATCCATCAGCCTGGAGCAGGTGGATGATCTCCCAAGCGGGACTTTCGCGCTCGTCGTTGACGTCTGGCTTGTAGGTTACGCCGTAGCAACCGATAACCGTATCGCGCTTGGCGGCGACTGCACGACGCACCTCGGCAGCTATACGCCGTGGCTGCTCGTCGTTGATGCGCCGCGCCTCTGCGATGATCCGCGATTCCTCGGGCGCCATTTCGACGATGAACCAGGGATCGATCGGCAAGCAATGCCCGCCCACGCCAATGCCCGGCTTTAAAAGATTAACGCGGGGGTGCCGGTTTGCGATATCGATCGCGTGATCGATATCAGTGCCAAAGCGATGTGCGACCGTACGCAATTCGTTGGCCAATGCGATATTTACGTCGCGATAGGTATTTTCAATGAGCTTGCAAAACTCGGCCGTCACGTCGTCCGTAACAACAAGTTCCCCCTTCACGAACCCTGCATAAAGCGCTGCGGCGCGTTCCCGCGCTTCCACATTGTGGCCGCCAATAATGTGCTCATTATTGACGATTTCATAAGCGATATTACCGGGATAGAGACGTTCAGGGCAATAAGCCAAAAGGAAGTCTATATCGACTTTGAGACCGCTTCTTTCGAGGATGGGAATTGCCGTTTCACGGCAGGTCATCACGGGGCAGGTCGAATTAATAACGACCAGATTGCCCTTTCGAAGGTGCGGGACAATGCTCTCCAGCGCCGATATCAATGCTGTCAGATCGGCCGTTTTGCGCTGTTCCCGAAGGGGTGTCGGCACTGCCACAAGGAAAGCGTCAGAGGGCGACACTTCATTTAGGAAACTGATATCCTTGTTCAGGATCACATCGTTGAAAATTCGAAGAAATTCGGGTTCATCTATGTGACACTTGCCCTGCGCAAGCATGTCCATTTTGCGCCGGTCGACATCAAACCCGGCAGCGCGCAGTCCCGAGCTCGCAAGCATGGTCGCGATCGGCAGACCGACGTACCCCAGGCCGAGCACCAATACATCGAAGGGCTTTGTTGGGGCACCAACCAAGCCCCCTGCGGCGATTGTGTTCACAGCGCGTAAACCTTCCGCATCCAGTTCACGGTATGCTCAATCCCATCTTCAAAGGTAACTTCGTCCAAGTCGCCGAGCGCATCCAGCATCTTCTTGCGATCGACGACCTTGTTGAGGGTCGTCATCGCTTCGGGCTCCTTATAGGTTACCAGGCTCTCATCCTTGTTGGTCGCCCGCAGGATGATGTTGGATATCGTTTCGATGTCCGTCTGATCAGAGCCGGCAATGTTGTAGACCTCTCCAGGGACAAAATTGTCCGCGATTCGGCCAATCCAAGTTGCGGCGTTCTCGATGTAGGTGTGCGTGCGCGTGTGGCCTCGGTGAACAGTATAGGGTATATCGTTCAGCGCCGAATAAACGAAACGGCACACGACGGAACGATAGCTGCTGTAATACTCCCCAGGTCCATAAGTATTGAAGATTCGAAAGCGAACCGATTCAGTACCCTGCATCTTTTCTGAGTTCCGAATCTGCATTTCATTGACCCATTTGGTCATAGCATAGTCGTTCATCTGCGGAATCGATGTCTTGTCAGGGACATCTTCATACATTACCCCTTCATAGTCACCGTATATTTCAGAACTGCTTGCATGAATCAGTCGGAAACCAAAACGTTCCTGCAGACGAATAATGTTCTTTGTTCCAACGGCATTGGACATCCACAGTGTTTCATAAAAATCCTCCCCGTTCCACCGGCCGAATTCAGCCGCCAGGTGAAATACATAGTCGAACTTCTGTTGTTCAAAAATCATCTCCATTTGCCTATATTGTGCTACATCGGCGCGGAAATAGTTCTGAGAATGACTATGCGAGCGATCAAGAACCCAAACCTGATGACCTTGGCTCCGCAAATAATTGCTGAGGTGTATACCAACGACTCCTAATCCGCCCGTGACAAGAATTCTTGACATCTATTGGAACTCCAAAAAGCGCTCAAATGCGCGTTATTTAATAGAGCTTCTTCAGAAGCTGGCTGACATCATTAACTTCCAGGAAAAATCTTATGCTCGCAGTTCATAAATCTACGCTGCGCTTTCGAGGCTCTGACAGCGCGGTTGAATCGGTAAGAATGTCGGCGATGCGCGCACAGCTGTGACCGTCGCCAAACGGATTTTCTGCCGTCGCCATTCGACGCCACAAGGACGCATCGTTCAACAGCTGACTTACCGAGGCCACAATTTTGGCTGGGTCGCTGCCGACCAGTACGGCCGTACCCGCGTCAATCGCTTCGGTTCTTTCGGTGTAATCCCGCATGACGACTACCGGCGTACCGAGACCCGGGGCCTCTTCCTGCACGCCCCCCGAATCCGTGAGCACCAGGCGCGCCCGATCCATCAACCAAATGAAGCCCATGTAATCCTGCGGCTCTACCAAATGCACGTTGGCCAGGCCTTCCAGCATTTTGCTCACCGGCTCGCGAACGTTCGGATTGAGGTGCACTGGATAAACGATGTGCGTGTCCGGGTAAGCCCGGCTCAAATCCACGATCGCTTTACATATGTTTTCAAGCCCATCGCCGAAATTCTCACGACGATGACATGTCACGAGCACCATGGGCGCATCCTGGGGCAAGAAACGGAAGCGGTTTTCGAATTCGGCCGCACGGTTCCGTACTTGCTGCGCTTTGATCCGCAATGCGTCGACGACAGTGTTGCCCACGACGTAAATCGAAGATTCGGGCACATTTTCCGATTTTAATGCCGCGGCGCTACGCTCTGTAGGAGCGAAATGCCAATCGGACAGAACCGTCGCTACACGCCGATTAATTTCCTCCGGAAACGGAGAATGCCGTTGGCCGGTCCGCAGGCCCGCTTCGACATGTGCAACCTTAATCCGCCGATAAAAGGCCGTAAGTGCGCAGGCGAGCGTGGTCGTCGTGTCGCCCTGAACCACCACGACATCCGGGCGAGACCGTACGAGCACATCATCGAAACTGATCAAGATACGCCCGGCTATCTCAGCGAGCGTCTGATCCTGCCCCATCAAATTCAGATCATAGTCGGGCACAATGCCAAACAATTCCAATGCCTGATCAAGCATTGACCGGTGTTGTGCCGTGACACACACTTCAACGTCTACATCAGGACGGCCGGCGAACTCATGCACCAAAGGCGCGAGCTTTATCGCCTCCGGGCGAGTGCCGATAGCTATCAGGATTTTCACTTAGTCGCCCGGTCCCAATCGGCAGTTTCAAGCCGCTCCGTCTACGCCGCTAAACGGCCGCACCGCTTCATTCGAAAAATGAATTGTACGCAACCTTCGCGGACCGCGCCTATGAGCGAAGACCATTATTCCGTCAACCCGTCGCGCCCGCAACTCGCCTGTACCCGGACGCTATTCGTGTTGGATTCAGTATCATGGAGAACACCCTCTGCCGCCGCAGGGCAATAGAGATCCAAGGGATCAAAAGGTTTGGCACTCGAAGAGACTGGCGGCTTCGCAATCACATGGCGAAGCACCTTAGCCAGGGAGCCATGATCGCCAAAGGGATAAAGCTGCACCCCTGCGGGACGTGAAACCACATCCGTCGCAACCACCGTGACACCGGCATAAAGCCCTTCCCGTACAAACAATGAGTCTCCGTCAGTGCGGGAGTTTCGCAGGAGAGCGTGGCTGAACTTGGCGACGTCGGTAACGTTCACATCACCTTCGAACACGATCAGGTTCGAGAGCTGCTTATGCGCACGCAACATTCTGGCGTTGCATCCGCATAGCACGATCAACGCCCAGCGAGAATGACTTTCAAAAAAGCCTAATAGGTCATCGATTCCATACGTATCATTCAGCTGGAAACCGCCATCGTAAACATATGTTATGAAAATCGCGTCGAAATCTGCCGATAAACTGCGTATTGTCTCCTGCAGTTTTATCGTGTCTGCCTCCTTTGCCAATCGTTCGGCATCGCTTGGAGGGAGAAAAGCCGTCACTTTCGTAAAAGGGACTTTGTGGCAAGTCAGGAAATCTGCGCTGCTATCGTTCAGGACTAGTAACTCTGCCCCCATGCGAGATGCAGCCAAGAAGCCCTTCCGATCTCCCGGAGAAAGATCGGCAAGATTGGCGTGAACCGTTGCTATAACACGGACCTTAAGGGCACGTGCCATAAACGTCATCACGCGCACCAATTTACCATTGCTGCTGTGCAAATGAACGACATCAGACATCGCGAGCCAGAGAGGAAAGAGAAGGACGTCCATTTTTCTCGGATCGATGGTACGTACACAGAAGCCCAGCCCCAGAGCCTGTGCCCTTAGACGCTCCGCATGCGTCTTCACTCCGCCGACGCGATTTCGCCGAAAAGGGCCGATTAGCAACAGGCGAAGGGACGCCATGTCAACCGCGATGCACAATCGTGATCAGTGATCGCTGGACCAAAAGCCATGCAAAGACCAGCGGAAACACCAAGACCAGACTTTTAAGCAAAGTAGCAAAATCGTACCGAAGCCAAAATAGCCACGCCAACACTATTGCCGCCCGCCAAACGAGGGCGGATCTTGGACGCATACCCAAACGGGACACAAATAAAGCGATGATTGCCGGGATGATTACAGGCCCAAAAATGCCAAGGTTGATTACAGTTTCCATCGGCAGATTGTAGGCAAGGCCGCCACCAATCCGATATAATTCCGGATAGTAGGTTGCAACGAACCATTCGCCAGCAGGCATTGGACGGTCTGGCCAAATACTCTGAGGAATGAGCGTTCCGAAAGCATCGAGCATAGTCGGAGCGTGAGAGGTAGTGGGAGCCGAATAATAGGTGTCTGCGACGATCGCAAAGGCGTAATGCTCCGTATTGCTGACATCAAGGCTACCGAAATAGGTCGAAAAGTTGACGATGATGTCCATCCACTCGGAAATAGGCGCTTGCCGAAGCCAAGGGAGCACGGTCGAAAACCAGATCAGGAACCCGCCGATCGGGATCATCCACAGCGGCACTCTGCGCATTCCAGCCGTGACTGCGGCAGCCACAAGAAATGACATGATCTCGCGCCGATTCCCCAAAACGACGAGCTGGGTCAGCGCAAGGATAATGATCAGCACGGCTACGGTGATCACGGCCAGAAACCGCGGAGAATGTCCAGACTCGGGCAAGGAACGGAAGCTGAGCATCTGAAAAATGTCCTGCCGCAGTTCAGAAATGACAACAAGCAACCCGGTGAAGGCAGCGAACAAAACTGCTGCGTAACCGACGGAACTTCCCGCAAGAACCTCTACTCGCGAGCCGGCAGTTTGATAAATTGACGACACGAAAAAGAGATAAGGTACCATTATCCCGCTAACCAAAATAAGTATTGGCGCAATCGGAGCCTGGACATATTGACCATAAAAATTATTTTCTGACTTCTTATGGTCTAAGATTAGAACAATTCCGAACGACATAAGAAATGTCGTAGCAACAAGGGTATTTAAAGCTCCGATATTTTCACTAAAAAATAGTGCGTTACCACCGAACAAAATATCTGTAGTTCCTACAAAAGCGTAAAAGCTTCCAGAAATTACCAGCAAAGATCGATAATCAAGAAGTCCAAACCTTCTAGACATATCAAATATTAGCAGAACAACACTAATAAGGCAAAATATGTAGGTCACTGTTGGCAGGGTGGCAGCCTTGGCTGCTACCGCCCAAACCCATGTCAGAACGGAAACGAACAACAGGGCTGTGGCCTTCCTGCCAGCACCTGAACTCCGGTTATGGGAAAAGGATTCCCCGATTGGATTGGTCACGACGCGACTCATTTATGCTCACCATCACATTTCGCGGCTTCGCCGTCCGCGCCGGTCGATTTCAGAGAATAAAGCAATCGGACCAGAAGTATGTTCAGCAATACCATCATTATCCCGGCATCGACAGTTCGGTGCGTAATCGCCAGAACCAATGCGGCAAGGTAAATCATAATCGCCGCCGCGCACTGCCAGTAGGCTATCCGGAATCCAAGCCTGTTGAGCAAAAGAGCAATCAGGACAGGGTCGGAAAATCGCGATGCGACGACGGCCATTGCAGCCCCGTCAAAGCCGAAGCGCAACACGAGCGGAATCAGAATTGTGACGAAGCCCAGTGCGCCCCAGACAAACACCTGCCGCTGCAGACGAAATTGCCCGGTAGCCTGGCACAATACGGCGCCGAAATAGCTTAGCGCAAAAAAGGGCAGCGTCCCCGCCAATAGGCCAAAACTGGTCGCGCTGGCGCGAAAAGTGGGGCCCAAGGCAAACACGACTACCGGTTCACTAAAAGCAGCTGTCGCCGTTGATATCAGGCTTGTGACACAAAAGGTAATGATCAGGAGCACCCACCATTGGCGGGCGAACGCCAATGCTCCACGGTGCACAAGCTCGGGCAGCGAAACGGTCGCCAAAACTCGGAAGATCGCGTTGGGTCGTACCGCCAGATCATACGGCCCGGCGTATAAGCCATACGCCTGAACACCGACCAAGGCGTTCACGGCCAAGCGGTCAGCAAGCCCCAACACGACCGCCGCAAAATTGAACCCGAGCACGTCAACCGTGGCGCGCGCAATCCTAACGATCTGACCGAAATCTTTCTTGGCAAAATTCAAGGGTACGTTGCCGTGCCGCCTCAAACGTAAAGAGTACAGCAGGATAAGCACCACCTGAAACAAGATCAAGGCACTCAGATAGGTCCAAAGCCCTCCACGCGTCAGCGCAAGACCCATGAAAATCGAGTAGACAAGGCACCACCCCAACGATCGCGTAATGCCAGTATATAGAGTGTCCTTTAACGCATCGAGGAAACTTGCAATTCCCGAGGCTGGGAAATGGAGCATGCAAGCACAACCCAGAATTGCAGCAGTACCAAAGCCAAAACCCGAACTCCACGCGATCAATAGTGCGATGACTCCGACCGCCCCGCCCATCGCTGCCGAGTACAGGATTACGGAGCTGAAGAGACTATCCTTCATTTCCTTCCCATCGGCCCAACGCAGGATGATGACGGGACGGATGCCGTCGAACGCCGCAATGCCGTTCAAAAGAAGAACCGAGAGTCCGATAGCTCCGAACAGAACAAGGTCGACGTGGTGAGCAAGCACGACAACATTGGCCAATCCAGTGACGGCCACCGCGACAGTCGCAAGCACATTCGCATAAGCACTTATCGCCCAGCGACTCCGGAGAAACGCGAGCCGATCCAGTTGCAGCAGACGAGCAAAGTCTGATCCAACCATCAAATAGGTCCTCGCTCGTCCGGCTCGATCGCACCATTATGTGGCTGGCCGTGACCAGACGCGTTCCCGGGTATCCAGCCAGTGTTCACTGTGAACCCAGCCAATCTCGGCGGACTTGCGCTCATCGATCCGCCACAAAGGCTCTTGCCTGCTCGATTACCTCGAGTGTGGCGCGCATTCCAATTTCGAACTCAAGTTCCTTTAGATAATAAGCGCGTCCGGCTTCACCGGCTCTTTGGAGATCGTCGGCGGACCATCGTGACATCCGCTCCATCGCATGAGCAAGGCCATCGACATCGGCGGGCGGCACGACCACGGCGGCGCCAGATGCATTCAGAATTTCCGCCGCCTCTCCGGTGATGCCCGCCG
>APMI01015884.1_pt1 | contig 16224 bp, 16 predicted proteins | sample 667938 | NCBI WGS metagenome assembly APMI01 (sample SAMN01084076, study PRJNA167559) | wastewater metagenome | biome: Wastewater | place: Denmark: Ejby Moelle, Odense | collected 2011-11-28 | reverse complement strand
CGCGGGGTTGCACGGGTCGACGGTGGCCGGAGCCGCCGGCTTGTCCACCTTGGTGATGGGCGGCGGGTTGAACTTGGTGCACTGCGACGCGGAGTACTTCGCCCTCGCCTCCTGCGGGCTGATGCCCGTGGTGGTGTCGAGGAGGAAGCGGTTCTTGTTGTTCGCGTCGTTGTTCTGCGACACGTCGATCTTCCAGCCGGGGTCGGCCCCGACCTTCTGGCAGAGCACGTAGAGCGTCCCGTACTTGGGGGGCGTGCTCTTGGAAGCGGGCGCAGGAGCCTTCTCGGCAGGAGCCGTGTCGGCGGCGACCTTCTCCTTGACGGCCGTGTCGGCAGCCGGCTTCTCCGCCTTGTCCTTCTCGACCGGCTGCTGAGCAGTCGAGTCCGTGGTGGACTCGGTGCTCGGCTCGGGTGTGTTGGAGGCGGTGGAGCTCGTGGGAGGAGTCGGGGTGTCATCCGCGTAGGCGACACCCCCACCCATGCCCACGAGGGCGGCGGTCGCGTAGACCGCGAGCGGCTTTGTGAGCCGCGACGTGATGCGACGCATCGACGTCTCCCTTCGGTTGTTGGTTGAGATGACCAGATTTTTAAAAGCTCGCACCTGACGAGCTCTTAAAAAAGCGCGTTCTGGCCGAACACAACTCCGCCGTGGCACATGGCACACGGTGTTGTTATACACATAATATCATATTTTATAGAAAAGTAAATACTTTAACTACTATTTGGCTACCCGTAGCGCGTAAAAGCGTTCTTGATTTCCCCGACTGCCCTTCACCTCGCTATCAGCCTTGGTCTCGATGATAAATCGTTGTTTTGCCCACAGCTCAAAATTATGCAAAATTTCACGCCTTACTCGATCATTTTTAATGACGCCACTCGCTCCAATTTGTGTTTTTTGGGCCTCAAACTGGGGCTTAACCATAGCGTAAATAGTCGTGGAAGGCTGGACAATGCCGGCGATATGCGGCAGTATGTCGCGTAAACTGATAAAACTCACATCAATGACCACGATATCTACGGGAAAAGGTGGCGTAAAAGCACGAATGTCGGTTTTTTCATATAAGTGAACGCGTTGATCGTCTCTGAGGCTCGGGTGTAATTGCTGTGTACCAACATCAACAGCGAGAACACGCGTGGCACCATGTTGCAAGGCATAGTCTGTAAACCCACCCGTGCTACTCCCAACGTCAAGGACGGTCTTGCCTTTAAACCGAATGGAAAACTTGCTGGCTACACTTGCTAGCTTTAACCCAGCTCGACTGACATATTGCTCAGGAGCATCGAGGGTGATAGACGCCGCCTCATCAACAAAAAAACCCGGCTTCGTAACGCAAGCACCGTTGACACGTACCCTCCCCAACTTAATCCAGCTCTCGGCCTGCGAGCGAGTCGGTGTGAGATTTCGGCGTGTCAACGCTTGGTCAAGACGAGTCTTCATCGTTCTATTCTACCCCACCCTCATCTACGGGTACATAATTGCTTCAATCTGACGAGCCACGTTGGCAATGTAGGCGTAGGAATACCCTTTGGTCATAATTACGAGCACATAGGTACCCTTAGGCCCGTACACAATTGCGGAGTCGTGGACATAGTCCCACAAAAAACCAACCTTATCGTAGACTTGCCCCTTCACCCCTGTAGGAATACCATATCGATAGGGGTGCGTGCCGAGTGAATGATACAATCGATCGCGGTAGGCACCGCCAACCAGGCTGCCATTCTCTAGACCAACCATAAACTTTGCTAAGTCACTGGCCGTAGTATGGACGGCCTCGGGATGCGTAAACGAAGTCCCCGTACTAAAACCAAGCGAATACACGTAGTTATTCATTGTGTCACGGCCAAACTGTTTTAACCATTCAATCGCGCAAGGGTTAGTGCTGGCGATTGTCATGCGATCGAAACATCCGTTGACCGTTGTATCGAGGAGCGGATCGTCCCAGTGAACCGCACCTTCTTCCATACGCTTAAATAGCATTTTGGCGACAAATAGTTTATAGGTGCTGGCACTCGGTATACTTTCATCGGCTCTGCCACTCGCACTCCACCCCTCGCCATTTAATTGCTGCACAACAATCCGTACATTTTGAGTATTGGTCGCATGAGCCACATAGGCGCGTAACCCAGTTTGCGTATGGCTGTAGGTTCGTTCAACAATTACTGGCGACGAAACCGGAATGCGATCAGCAGCGACTACAGCTGATCTGTTGGCATCAAGGAGTGTCGCCGCCAAGGTGTCGGTTACTTCGGATACATTTAATGCTCTCCCTTCGGCACCCTGCGTCCGGCCAACCTCAATTCCATCGACATATTTTACTGTTGAATTAGTGGGTGGTTCGGCTACTTTCGTATTTATCACATTGACGTATGCCTCTACAGCCGTACGATTGACCGCTAATGATGCGGGCGTCGTATCAAGCACAATTGAAAACCATGTTGCGCGCGTCACTGCATCTGGCTTATATTCACCCTTGTCCTTCACTCGCAAAGTCAGCTCTCGGCTGAGCGCTCCCTCGGCTTGTTTTTTGGCAACAGCAACATCAGCATTTGACCGCTTGGGCGAAATCGTTTTCGCATCAACCGTCAGCTTTGTCGTTCCGGCAGAGTAACTGGCTTGCAGAAGAGCATCACGCACGGCATGCTCGCTCACCTGTTTGCCATCTTTTGCACTCGTCACCTCAAGTTGATTTTTTTTGAGTGCGAGGCCGGCATCAGCCGGCTCGTAGGATAGTTCTTTGGCGATTGCAGCAGTAGCCACCTCCACCTTGTCGCCAGTCAGCGTCACATCAAGCGACCGCACTTCGGGCCACTTAACAAACAACGAAAACGGCACAAGCCGCTCCCACAAAGGGTATCGGGTCAGCTTCTCGCTCATTCGATCGTTATTGACCACCGCTCCTAGCAACGGGAGTTTACGTGTTGCCGTACGTTCTCCATTTGAAATGGTTACCACTGATTGCTCGAATCGATTCTGAAACTCCCCCGCCAATTGGTTGCGCGTTTTCATACCCACATTGGCACCAGCGATGCGTGCAAACGGTACGGCGGTATCGTAAGGAAAAAGCAGTTGACCTGAAACTACAGCAAGCACTATGCCTCCCACCAACAAAAATAGGCGTCGTGACTTCCACATACGCCTATTTTACCACTTGCTGCTTACGCTTTCATGCTACTTCTTACGTTCGCGATATTCGCCCGTGTTCGTATCGACACTAATAATGTCACCTACTTTAATAAACGCAGGCACCTTCACGGTAATCCCCGTTTCAAGGGTCGCATCTTTCAGTACACTACTCGTGGTATCACCCTTCACGACGTCTTCCGCATACGTTACTTCCAAGTAGATATTCTTTGGCAGTTCAACATTAATCACACGATCGGCAAAGAACTGTAATGACAAGGTATCACCTTCTTTCAGGTATCCGCTCGCCTCATCCACAGTATCGCTCGGCAGCTCATACTGCTCAAAGCTTTCCGGATCCATGAAAAAGTAGGTTGCACCATCGTCGTACAGGTACTGTACTTCTTTGTTGCGCACCTCTGCTGGTTCAATTTTGTCCTGGCCTTTAAAGGTTTTGGGAATAACACTGCCATCAATCAAATTTTTCAACTTTACATTGACAATACTTCCGCCACGCCCCATAACTTTTTGGCCATATTCAATGACGCGGTATGGCTTGCCATCAATCTGGCATACAATACCCTTTTTAAGATCAGTCGGCTGATACATACCTACCCCTGAGCAACAAACGGCATAAGCGCAAGGTGGCGGGCGCGTTTAATAGCAACAGCTAGTTGGCGCTGCTGCTTAGCACTAAGGCCAGTCTTGCTGATTGGCTCAATTTGGCCATAAATATTGATGTAGCGCATCAGTGTTTTGACATCTTTGTAGTCAAAGTACACAGGTGCGTCTTTTTTAAATCGTTTAACCATATAAATCTCCTAGAATGGTATTTCACTGAGGTCAATCGGCTTGTCGTCGATGTCTTCAATGACTACGTCTTTACTCTTGTTTGATGAGGTTGGTGCAGGTGTGCCAGCATTGTCGCCGCGACCACCGCCCACAAAGTTGAAATCTTCAACGTTCACTTCTACGGTTGAGCGCTTTTGACCTGATTCCTTGTCATCCCAGCTGCGTTGGTCAAGCCGACCACTCACTAGTAGCGGATCGCCTTTTTTAACATACTGTGCGATGATTTCGCCAGCCTTACCCCAAGCAACACAGTTGATAAAACTCGTTTGCTCTTGGGTGGCGCCACTTTGGTCCTTCCAGCTACGGCTCACCGCAATACTGAAGTTGGCGACACTTTGCCCACTAGGGGTGGTACGCATTTCAACGTCGCGCGTCAAGTTCCCCATCAAGATTACTTTGTTGAATCCCTTAGCCATTTCCCTATTCTCCTTTTGCCTACCCCGACTTATCGTTTATTCTTCGCTGTCTTCTTCGGTTTCTTCACTGGCGCGCTCTTTGGCTTCAGCTAAAAGTGCACGGCCCTTTTCATCAACTTTTACCAGCAAGTAACGGAGTACTTCGTCGGTAATATTGAGCGTGTTGCTCAACTTTAGCAGCGCTTCAGCAGGAAGTTCAACGTCCATGTATACGTACACGGCGAAATCTTCACCCTTAATTCGATACGCAAGCTTTTTCTTGCCCCAATTGTCTTCACTAACGACCCTACCGCCGTTATCTTTGACAAGTTTACGCACTTTTTCAAGTGGCGCTTCCAGATCCGTTTCTAGATCTGGGTGAATAAGAACAGTTAGTTCATATTCCTTCATAGAGATACCTCCTTTGGAATCCGTATGGATGGTTACTTTATTGCAAGTAACCTTAGGTTGATAACACCTTGTATTCTAACAGAGGTAACGAAATAAATCAAGTAGTGCTACAATAGCGAAGATGCGTATTGCGATTCAAGGCCAGGCCGGCTCATTCCACGAACAAGTTGCCCATAGCTGGTATGGTGCATCTGCGACCATTGTGCCCTGCACGACCTTTACCGAAGTATTTGACAGTTACGAACGCGGCGACGCCGATGCTATCGTGACAGCCGTCGAAAACACGCTTTATGGAAGCATTAATGAAGTCTACCAACGTATCGAAGAGTGTACCGCACCTATTGTTGGCGAAGTGAAGCTTCAGATTGAGCAAATGCTTATCACGATGCCTGGTGTAAATCTTGGTGATATCACGGAGGTCTATTCCCATCCAGTTGCCTTGGCCCAATGCCGCAAATTCCTCAAAACTCACCTACCAAATGCCGAGCTCATTGAGTTTTATGATACTGCCGGTGCGGTAGAATACGTTGCGTCCGAAGGTAAGCAGCATATGGCAGCAATTGCCGGTGAGCAAGCTGCACAGCTCTACTCCCTTCCTATCCTCAAACGTTCTATTCAAGATCACGGCTACAACATTACTCGTTTCCTCGTGCTGGAACAGCGTGATTCGGATGTGGCAGCCAACCGTGCCTCACTCGTTGTCACCACCAGCCACAAACCAGGGGCACTCGTTGAAGTACTCCAAGTATTTGCTAATGCCGGTGTCAACCTAGCTAAACTACAATCCCAACCAATCATTGGATCGCCCTGGCAGTACAAGTTCTTTATTGTTGTCGACTGTGCTGGCGAACCACTCTACCAGCTTGTTGAGCAAATTGAGCAAAATGACCATGCAGTAACGCTCCTTGGCGAATACAAAAGCGCCTCGTAGTGGCTACATTTCGTCGTCAGGGATGCTTGAAGTACCATCAAGATCGGCGAGGCTCGTAATAAGCACTTCACGCGGTCGGGCACCATCTGCAGGACCAATAATCCCCTGTTCTTCCATTTCTTCAATGATACGTGCTGCACGGGAATAGCCAACACGGAGCTTGCGCTGTAATAGGCTGGTGCTTGCCTTGCGGCTATCAATCACCACCCGGACTGCGTCACGGAACAAATCGTCACCACCCTCGTGATCGAAGTCCATCACTACGCCGCCCTTACCATTCAAATGCACGGGTTGGCTGATGATTTCATCGTTGTACTGTGGTGCACTTTGCATACGCAGGTGATCAGTAATCTTCATAACTTCTTGATCCATTACCCAAGCACCCTGAATACGCTTTGGTTTTGGCATCGTCGCGGTCTTCATAAGCATATCACCCTGCCCCAGTAGCTTCTCAGCTCCAATTTGATCAAGAATAGTGCGTGAGTCAACTTGGCTAGCGACGGTAAAGGCGATGCGAGCCGGAATATTGGCTTTGATAAGGCCAGTAATAACGTCGACGCTTGGGCGCTGTGTGGCAAGCACCAAGTGGATGCCCACAGCACGTGCCTTTTGAGCAATACGCACAATCAGCGCTTCAACATCACGAGCGGCCACCATCATAAGATCGGCCAGCTCATCAATTACAATGACCACATATGGCATGCGACCTTCGTCGACTTCTTGCATATTGCCATCTTCATCTTCCACACTCACATGCTTGTCTTTCACCTTGGCATTGTAGCTTGCAATGTCACGCACTTTTTCTTCGGCAAGCAAGCTGTAGCGTCGCTCCATTTCGTTCACTGCCCATTTAAGCGCGCTGATGGTCTTTTCTGGCTCCACAATTACTGGTGTTAACAAGTGTGGGATATCGGCATACGGCGCCATTTCAACTTGCTTTGGGTCAACCAAAATCAGCTTCATATCGCTTGGGGCATTCCGGTAAAGCAAGCTACAGAGCAATGTATTAATCATGACAGACTTACCGCTACCAGTCTGGCCAGCTACCAATAGGTGCGGCATTTTGTTGAGCTCGCCCACAACGGGACTACCAGAAATATCTTTACCAATGGCAAACGACAACGGTTCTTCGGTTTTGCGCCATACGTCTGTGTCTAAAATGCCGCGGATACGCACATCGGCTGCTTTGCGGTTTGGCACTTCAATACCAACGGCTTTTTGGCCAGGGATTGGTGCTTCAATACGCAACGAACTCGCTGCCAAATTAAGCGCAATGTTGGTTTCGAGCGCCGTAATGCGGCTTAGCTTAATACCTGCAGGTGGTTTGAGGGTATACTGCGTAACCTTCGGCCCAATATTGGCGCCTTCCATGTCAACATCAATACTAAACTCGCGCAACGTATCTTGAATAATATGCGCATTTTGCTGAATATCCCCCGCATCGGCTGGCGATTGCTTCTTTTCGAGCAGTTCAATGCTTGGGAACTTCCAGTTTGGATCACTGACGGCTAGCATAGCAGCTTTTTCCTCAGCTTCTTTGTCGGGCTTCACGCTATTGCGCAAACTTGCCAGCTTGGCAGCTTTGCGCTGCTCTTCAGGAGTAAGCATTGGCACACCCGCGTTTAATTTGAAGTCTGCGATTGGTGCAGATTTAGCGTCGGCTTCGGCAGCTTTGCGCATAACGGCAACATTGGCATCGTTTTCGGAACCATCACGCTTGACCATCCGCACGAATGCGGCTATCACGTCGCCGAGCGACTTTTGCATAACAAACAGCGTCGTCACAATGATAAGGAGCAAATAAATGAATGCTGCTACTGGCACGTTCACCAACGACAACATGCCGCTGTTTACCGTATCGCCAACCACTCCTCCCGTACTTGCTTGGCCGTCCTGGCGAAGGAGTCCGAATAGTGATGCAAACCATACAATTAATAATAATGCGGCAAACTTCATTACCCCTGGTAGTTTGTTTTTCTCAATCCGGAAAACAGCAATCGCTACATACACACTTATGATTGGCAGCACATACGTTGCATAGCCAATGGTGCGTAGGCTCGCGTCGCGAATCCAGTTAAAGGCAGGCCCGCCTGCCCCAAACCACGACACCACTAAAAGCAGCGAGAAAGCAATAAGTGCAAAAGCTGCTACCTGTGACCAAAAGCCGGTTGGCAACGTATGCTGTGGGGCTTCGGCTTTGCGGGAATTTTTGCGGGAACGAGAGGATTTCTTTTTTGCCATAACTGATATCTATTGTACGCTGTTTATTATCTTTAGGATATATATGTATTGTAGCATAAATTACTACAAAAAGCAATAGCATTTTAATTTTTACAGTTACACTTTAACCACCCAAATCCTCTACTTAGCACGAACCAGTAGCAGAATACGATGTTGCAGTAACTTCTGCAGCCAAAGTCGAATATAGTTCGGATAACGATACCGTGCAATCAACCACACCATGAGCGCGTAGTAGAGCGCCCATAGGCTGCCTACAACCATCCATATCGTATCGCTAGAATCAAACACATACGGTAAACATGCGAGCTGTAAAATAAACCACATTTCGTGAGATTTCATACTCAATCCATTTGCATCTTTGGTGCGGACCACTTGAATGATCTGCGGTGCACAGGCAGCAAACTGAGCAATATTGGCGATAAGGTAAGTTACAGCGAGCGATTCCATATTTGTTTTTTGAAGGTATTACAAAACAAATATTAGCATAAACATTATAAAAAGTCAATATCCCAAAAGACCACTCAATGCGATCGCAGTTGGTTATCGCCTACTTAGTAGCTATGGCCACCGAAGTGGTTTTTTGGTTCTGCTACTTCAGTATCGGGGTATTGTTTCTGCGGAAAGCGCTTGTTTGAAGGTGCGGGCATCGGCTGTCGCGAAGGTTGCTGAGATGGCTTACCTTGTTGTTGAGGTGCGCGCCCAGATGGCTGCTTTACCTGCCCCGCAAGGCCAATTTCGTTGATAACAGGAATAACAATCGGTGTGCGCCGCGTTTGATCATACAGAATGTGCGTCACCTCATCTTTGATTTCTTTTTTAATGACGTCAACGTCGTACTTACCCGCAAAGGCGCGTGCTGCCTTTTGTTTGAGATACTGGCGAATCATCCCCATTAGCTCTTCACTGTCGCGGAGGTAAATAAAGCCACGGCTGATGATATCGGGGCTTGTAAGTAATCGACCGCTACCGCGTGCAACGGTGAGTACCACCACAAACATACCTTCTTGGCTCATGTGAATACGGTCTTTTAGCACGACTTCACTGACTACCGCACCACTGTCATCGTACATAATGCCACCGGCTTGTACACGCCCGATCTTACGCGCTCCTTCGTGGTCAAACTCAACAATATCACCCGCATCGCAGACAAAAATATTGTCGCGTGGTATACCGCATTCTTTTTCGGCGAGGCGTGCATTGTGCACCAGCATGTGGAACTCGCCGTGGTTTGGCAAATAGTATTTAGGGTTAACAGCGTTAATCACGCGAATGTGATCATCATAGTAGCCATGCCCGGAAAGGTGCAGTGGACCAACGCCCGTAAGGTGCGTTTTACCATTTTGAATGATTTCTCCACCCTCGCGCATGAGGCCATCAACCGTTCGCACAACATACTTTTCGTTACCAGGAATCGGGTTGCTACTAAAAACAACAACATCGCTGTTTTTAATCTTAATAAATTTGTGCGCACCCGTGGCCATACGGTTCAACACGGCACTAAATTCGCCCTGGCTTCCCGTACACACAATCGTCACCTTGCCATCAGGCATCTTTACAATATCTTCCATCTTTACGACGGTGTCTTTGGGCACCTTAATAGCGCCAGTACGCAGCGCGACTTCGAGGTTTTGAATCATGCTATAGCCGGCGAAAGCCACCTTGCGACCGTGCCGCTGTGCCTCATCGAGAATCAACTGCATGCGGTGCAGCTGGCTGCTAAACGAGCTAATGATAACGCGGCTGTTGGGCCACTTTTCCATGACTTCACCCATACTATGTTGAATATCAAACTCACCATGGCTGTGTGTTCCATCACTTTCACAGTTGGTACTTTCATTCATAAACAGCAAGAAGCCTTCTTTGGTTGCAATCTCGGTAATACGCTCAAAGTCGAACTTTTTGCCGTCTACAGGGTTCTCTTCAATACGCCAGTCACCCGAACTTAAGATATTGCCCACTGGCGTGCGAATCACAACCGCGGTAGCGTCCGGGATACTGTGATTCACGCGAACAAGTTCAATGCTAAATGAATCACAAATTTGTACACGTTCGTGTGCCTCAGGGTTCAGTTCATTATAGGCAGGTTCAAAGCTGCCATCAGTTTCCTCCATAGTACGTTGCAACATGCCAAGCGTGAAGCGACTCGCGTACACGGGGGCTGGAATCTTTGGAATGAGGTGGCGAAAGGCACCGATGTGGTCAAGGTGCCCGTGAGTGAACACATGGCCGCGGATGCGATGTTTATTCTCTTCTAGCCAGGTGATGTCTGGGGTAATGTAGTTGATCCCCGGATAATCGCTACCTGGGAACAAAAAGCCCATATCAACCACAATAATGTCATTGTCATACTCAATGGCTGTCATATTTTTGCCAATACCCATTTCGCCAACACCACCGATAGGAATGACTTTTAGCGTAGGACGCGGAGCGCGCGGTTTTTTAGGTTGGTCAGCCAAGCTAAATTGCCGGCCTCCGTAGCCGTTATAAATACTTTTATTTACCGGCACACTAATGACATGCTGGCTGGCCTGCATGTTCACGTTTTCGCTGGTACGTCGCTGCGCGCGGAATACTTCGCCCTTGCGGGTAGTGGTGGCATTGAGCACCGTATTGTTAGATTTTTGTTTTACTGCCTGGGGACGCTTTGTTGTATCGTCGCCGGTAGGTTTAGCGAGTCGTCGTTGACCCATAGATTATTTTCTCCTTAGATTTGTATAAAATTAATTTCAAAATATTGAGTGAAAGAGAGCGACAAAGTGACAAAAGAATAGTCCCCTCTCTTTTCTAGTGGTGCTAATTATAGCAGCTATCCCTTGTATATACAAGCATAAGCATTGCAGGAAGTATCTTGCCAACTTGTGAAAAAAATCGCATACAGTCCTTTTTAGAGCTGTTATAGTCGAGACATACCACTAAACAAAGGAGCAATTTATGGCTGACGTTGTCGTCGAAAAAGAGCGAAGCAGCAACACTGGTGTGATTGTCGCTGTCGTTGCAATCGTGATTTTAGTACTCGCTGCCCTATTTATTCTGCCGGGTATGCTTGGCGGTTCAAGTAATAATGGGGCTGCTACACCAAGTGTCCAAACTACTACTGGACAGTAGTCATCGACATGAAGAAAGGGAGTGACGTGCCGCAAGGCGCGTCCTCCCTTTTAGGTTTGGCACATCGCTAGTCAAACAAGTCGAAGTCCCCGTCGAAGATGAACACCCAGACGCCACCGATGGCCAGCAGGATGATGCCAACGATGATGAGCCAGGTGATGGAGGCGGCGAAGCCCCAAACCAGGCAGATAATGCCGGCGAGGATGCAGAGTGCCTCAAACATGTGAACTCTCCCTAGAGTAGGTGCGAATGTGCAAAGTTTAGTATTGCAAATGCAGCTTGCCTGCACAAGCAAGAGCACTATGAAAGCTGCTTCATAATGTCGGGCATAGCAATAAAGTCATCAAGGAGCGTTTGGCGTAGTGACCCGTTGTAGAGTGCAGCAGCCGGATGATAAAGCGGTACGATAACCAACTTACGTTCACCGAATTGAATTCGTTTCGGTTGGCCGTGAATCTGGCTGATGTACAGACCAGGCAAAAAATACTCCATACTATGCCGCCCCAACGTGACGACTACTTTTGGCTCAATAATTTCTAGCTGCTTCAGTAAATACGGCCAAAAGGCCTTCTTTTCTTCGGGGAACGGATCGCGGTTACCCGGGGGGCGATATTTTACAATGTTGGTAATATACACATCGGCACGTTCCATGCCAGCTGCGGCAAGCATCTCGTTCAAAAACTTTCCCGCTGCGCCAACAAACGGCAACCCTTGTTCATCTTCATTCTTGCCTGGCGCTTCGCCAATAAAAACAATATCAGCGCTGGCATTACCACTACCCATGACAAGCTGCGTTGCTTGTGCAGCGAGCTCTGGGCATACGTGAGCATCGAGTATTGTTTGGCGAAGTGCATCGAGTTGGGATTGTTTGGTAGTCAAAATAAAAGCTCCTGCACATTATTGTACAGGAGCTTCAACGTGACTTACTTGCCTATTTAGGCCTTGCCATTCAGATAGGTAGTTAGTTCACCCAACTTGTCAGTAGGATCAAGTGATTGATTATGTTTCTTAACCGTCGATAACGTGTCCTGAAGATCTGATGAATTGGCAGCGTCATCAATCTTGCCGTATGCACGAGTAAAGGCTGCTCTATCGTTCGCTTTATACGCAGCTTCCATCTCAACAACAGCAGTACGCATATCACCGAAGGCCTTTTGCATCTTAGTTCCCACTTTGGCAGCGTCCGCGTTTGGTGATTTCACGAGTTCTGCAATGGCCGCATTACATTTGGTAAGTGCTTTATCCCACTGTGAGACGAGCTCATTCATGCGGCTACTGTCGAGTTTGCCCATAGCAGCGCTGCTACAGCCCTTCGTCATATTACGCACCGCTGGCATCGTAGCGGCCATCGTATCGTTATAGGCCACATACTCATTGTTCTCAGCCGCGAAAGCATTGTATCGCTGCATTGCCTTGCCATCTTTCAATGCACGTAATTTCTTGGCCTCGGCTACTTTTGCTTTGTAGTCATTAGCGGCCTTCTCGTAATCTGTTTTGGCCTTTTCTACTGTTGTATCAGAAGTGTATTCATTGGTTACCGCATCTGAATACTCTGTACCCGCCGCATCGAGCTTGCCGTAAAGTGTCTTAATATCGCTCGTGGCCACCGAAGCTTGCTTATAGTCGGCCTTGGAAACATAGAAGAACATAAAGTAAACAGCCAGAGCAATTCCGGCAAGCAATAGCACCGCGCCGCCAACGATAAGGCCGATGAGTAGGCCCTTGTTTTTACTTGGCGAAGGTACTGCTGCAACTGCTGGCTGCCCGAAAGCAGATGGTGCAGGCCCTACCGCCACAGGCAACACATCAGGCGTCGTAGGCGCTGGAGTTACCGGCGCCATTGGAGCCACTGCTACAGGTGGGACCGATGGAACTTCTTCAACCGGCTCTTGACTAGGCGTCGTTACCGATACTTGGACTGATTCAGGTTGATTTGCTTCGTCTTCAGGCTTAGTTGGTTCCGGTGCCGGTGGAAACGGCTTGTTATCATCCATGGTATTCCCCTTATTCTTAAGTTACCCTCAGTATACCCAAGGTGCCCTCTTTGAGCAAATAAATACTCCTCGGTAATGAGCCGAGGAGTGCGAGAATTTATTTTTTCTTGCCTGTGGTGCTCGGTTTATCAAATTTACTTAGTATCCACCCTACCACTATAGGCAATCCCCAGGCCAGAACTCGTTGGACCATAGGATTACGGAGTAATGTACCAATACTGCGTGTTGTTTTGCTCATAGAACTATGATAGTACACCGAGCATTACTACCGAAGTGAAATATGTTACTACTTCTGGTCAACGCCCTTCATTGTCAAACTAAGGCGACCTTTTTCGTCAATACCCGTGAGCAGTACTTTCACTTCTTGGCCAACCTTCAATACGTCTTCCACCTTTTCGACACGCTTGTCGCTCAGTTGACTAATATGCACCATGCCATCAGTACCTGGCATAATGTTTACAAAGGCGCCAAAGTCTTTGATGGTGACCACTTTGCCGGTATATGTCTTGCCAACTTCTGGTTCTTCAGTCAGTCCGCGGATCCATTCAAGTGCCTTTTCGATTGAAGCAGCGTCTGCACTAGCGACAGTAATCAGACCGTCATCTTTGATATCAATCATAGCACCTGTTTCGCTGGTAATCTTGTTAATCACTTCACCGCCCTTACCAATGACTGCGCCAATCTTATCTGGATTAATTTTAATCTTTTCAATACGCGGTGCATACGGGCTCAAGCTCTCGCGTGGACCAGGAATAACGCTCAGCATGTGCTCGAGAATATGTGCTCGACCGGCCTTGCTTTGCTCTACTGCTTGGCGCAGGATTTCAACTGGCAAACCGTGTACTTTCATGTCCATTTGCATTGCAGTCACACCATTAGCTGTTCCGGTGACTTTGAAATCCATATCACCCGCAAAGTCTTCGGCATCGGCGATGTCGCTCAGTACATAGGCCTTGTCGCCGTCCATCATCAAGCCCATGGCGATACCACTGACTGGCGCTTTGAGTGGCACACCTGCGTCCATCAGTGCCAGGCACGAGCTACAAGTGGCTGCCATACTGGTGCTGCCATTTTGGCTCATAATCTCGGTCACACTACGGATTGCATAGGGGAATTCTTCTTCACTTGGCAATACTGGAATCAATGCGCGCTCAGCCAAGTAGCCATGGCCGATTTCGCGGCGTCCCGGACTGCCCAGCCGACGTACTTCACCCACAGTATAGCCTGGGGCATTGTAGTGGTGCATGTAGCGGCGTTCGCCGTCGGTGATCTCCATCGTGTCAACCATTTGTGCAAAGCTCAGTGGCGCAAGCGTGACGATATTCATGCCCTGCGTCACACCGCGAGTAAAGAGGCTACTGCCGTGTGCACGTGGCAAAAAGCCAACTTCGCTGCTCAGCTGGCGAATCTCGTCGAGGGCGCGACCATCGGGGCGCTTGCCATCAGCCACAATTCCCTTGCGGACGTCTTTGTGAACCGCCATCGTAAAAGCTTCGTCGTATTCGTCGTGGAGCGCCGCATACTCGTCGCCGAGCTTTTCGGTCATAGCTTCATGGAATGCCCAGCGAAGCTCGTTGACCATTTCGTTGCGCTCTGGGTATGGCGCGCGTAGTTTATCACCCAGCTTGCCGTCAACCCACGTATCAACTGCCGCCTGGATCTCTTCATTTGGTAGTACCAGCGTGTAGTCCTGTGCGGCAGGAGCGACTTTTTCAGCAAGTTCACGCTGCAACGCGATTGCTGGCTGCAACGCTTTGTGCGCCCATGTCATAGCTTCAATAATTATCTCTTCGCTCACCTCGTTGGCGCCAGCTTCTACCATGGTAATACCACTCTCGATACCGGCAACCACCAAGTCTAGATCACTTGCAGCACGCTCATCGGCGTTCAAAAATGCCTTAAATTCGCTCCCAACACGACCAACTCGTAGACCAGCTACGGGACCGTCAAATGGCGTACCAGTCAGCATCAGTGCGCTACTTGCAGCAATCATCGCCACCATGTCTGGGCGGAAATTGGGATCCATGCTAAGTACGCTTGAAACAACCTGCACTTCCTGGCGGTAGCCCTTTGGAAAGAGCGGGCGGATAGGACGATCGATCAGTCTGCCGATCAGAATCGCTTCATCACTCGGGCGGCCTTCGCGCTTGATGAAACGACTACCGCTAATTTTGCCAGCGGCATACATTTTTTCTTCATAATCAATGCTCAGCGGGAAATAGTCAAGCACGACTGGCCTGCTGCCCACCATTGCCGTACCGAGCACCACGGTGTCGCCGTAGGTCACAAGCACACTTGCAGTAGTACGAAAACCAACGCGGTTGACTTCGAGGGTTAGTTTTTTGCCGCAGTAATCAGTCGATACACTAATAATATCCTTACCATTGGGGTTGATAATACTCATAAAGAGCCTCCTTTTTGTTAGATCACTTACCTTACCTGGGGTAAGTAACGGGTAGAAACTTTTGTCATGCAAAAGCATTTATCCAGCACTTACCGCGAACGAGTGACTCCTGTTATTTTACCACACCCTACCCTGATATTCTACTCGAATAGCAGCTCCCCTAGCTCGTCTTGACGACGGCACAGCTGGGCAAGATCCTTGGGGCTATTAACCCCTATGCCGTAGGGACTATTAGCAGATTTGAGCAAAGTGACATGTGGTCGACTAAGCGTAATCGGTATGGCAAATTTCTGACGCATGGCGCGCTCGAGCGATGCCAGACCCGCAATCTCTACTTCGCCAATCAGCGTTTGCTGCATATCGCCCTCGGCATTCGGCTTACGGCATAGATAGTATGCACCTGTCAGCCCCTTCCACGCTAGTTGATGAGTGGGGCCCGCTAGATACGCCTGCATGAACCATACCATTTCCGGTTCGATTTCCAGGTTTTCCCCGGCAATTCCCCGTAGATTTGCGATCGAAACGTGATATTCGTGTTTTGGGAGAAGTGTCACGCCCTCTACCTCCACTGGCTGGAGCGGTGGAATATATCCAGACACATCAAGCATGGCATAGCCTTTAGTATCGGCATCATACCACACCTGCTGGCCCAATTCCTGTCGGCTCATATTCACAGTATAGCCATTAGGTGAAGATATACTCAATCATTTCGTCGCCACGGCGATAAAGATTGGCTATACCATCAAGTTGATCTGAATTTCCGCCTGTATT
>APMI01003112.1_pt1 | contig 16224 bp, 18 predicted proteins | sample 667938 | NCBI WGS metagenome assembly APMI01 (sample SAMN01084076, study PRJNA167559) | wastewater metagenome | biome: Wastewater | place: Denmark: Ejby Moelle, Odense | collected 2011-11-28 | reverse complement strand
TCGCGTCGAACCTATTTCCCCGCCCGAGTGGTTACCCCACGCGGCAAGCCGCGCGGGGACCCCAACCCCACGGGCTCCTCGCGGCCGCTTCGCTCCAAATAGCCTCTTCGCTCCGGTCCTCCGCTTGCGCTGCGGCCCTGACGGGTTCGCGCCGCCGTCTTCTGCCGGCCCTTTGGTCGCGCCTGTCGCCCGAACGGTTCGGGCGCGCGTGTAAGGAGACGAGCAATGCCCGCCATCGGTTATGTCACCCGCAACGGCGACGGTTTCAAAGGCCAGATCCGGACGCTTTCGATCCGCACCGAGGTCGAGATCGTGCCCAACAGCCGGCGTAGCAACGAGGTCCAGCCGCACTTTCGCGTTCTCGCGAGCGGCGCCGAGATCGGCGCCGGCTGGCTCCGCGAGAGCGAAACGACCGGCAACACCTATGTGTCGCTGAGCCTCGCCGCCCCCGAATTCGGGCCGCGCCGGCTCTACGCCAACCTCGGGCGCGCCGCGGGCCAGGCCGATGACGATACCTTCGCCATCATCTGGAACCCGGCCGACTGACCGCGCACCGCCGCGCCCGCCTCAGGCGGGCGCGGCATCGCTCTTTTCATTGCCTACGGGCCACAAATCGGTAGGATTCCAGAACGATGAAGACCGATCTCGACCATCTTCCCCACCGCAAACAGCGCGACCTTCAGCGTATTCTCGAAGTGATCTTCGCCGAGTTCGAGGAAGCGACCAAGCTATCCACCGCGAAGTGGAAGAAGCAGGGCCGCATCGTCAAGATCATCCTCTACGGCAGCCACGCGCGCGGCGACTGGGTCGCCGATAATTCCAGCGGTTATTATTCCGATTACGATATTCTCGTCGTGGTCAACGACGAGCGTTTGCTCGGCCCCGATATCGACGTGTGGGGCAAGATCGACGATACGCTGATCCGTGATTACGCGATCATGCATCGCCTGTCGGCCGAGACCAGCGTCATCGCGCATACGATGCAGGACGTGAACTTCCAGCTCTCGCGCGGCCGACCGTTCTTCATCGACATCATCCGTGACGGCATCGTCCTCTACGCGATGGACGATCGCTCGTTTGATACGCCGACGATCCTCTCTCCAGAGGTCGCGCTCGAAGAAGTGAAGCTGCACTACAAACAGTGGTTCAAAAGCGCGAACGGGTTTCTCGTCGCCGGAAAATTCATGATTACGCAGGGATTCAACAACCACGCGGCGTTCAATCTTCATCAGGCGGTCGAGCACCTCTATCACACAACGATGCTCGTGCTGACGCTCTACAGCCCCAAATCGCACAACATCAAATTCCTCCGCGAACGCTCGGAGGACGTCGCGCGCGACCTGATCCACATCTGGCCGCGCAACACCAAATTTGGCAATCGCTGCTGGGAGTTGCTGCGTCAGGCCTATGTGAAGGCCCGTTACTCGCCGCATTACAAGATCACCGGCCCCGAGCTGGCCTGGCTCGTCGAGCGCGTCGAATTGCTCCAGAGCGAGGTCAAACGCATCGCCGAGGAACGCATCGCGCGCGGTTGACGCGCGCTCAGCCGGCCAGAAGTAGCTCCGGCTGGACCGGGGCAGCGAGCACCGCGCGCGCTTCCATCGCCGCGCCCACCGCCTGCCGATAATGGACCGTGCCGTGGCGCTCGGCCTCTTCAAACCCGACCGGCGCCCATTCCTCGCCCGGATAACAGGCGTCGTAAATCGCGCGCGCGGCAGCGCGCAGCCGCACATCGTGCTGCACTTTATTGTCTCCATCGAACCCGAATCGCCGCCGCAGCAGCGCGAGCGAGGAATAGAACATAAATGGAACATTCCAGCAAGCCGCTAGGGTCGTTTTTGGCATAGGCCGAATGCGACCCTGCCCGCGCCTGGGGGCGGGGCGCATCGATTGCGCACCAAGCGGCGCCGGGATGCGCCGCACAGCAAGGTGCCCAACATGCGCAAGACACCAGACGATACCGCCGCTTCACGCGCCGCCGCCGCGCTCGAAGGCTCGCCGTTTCTCGATACCCAGCAGGCGGCATACTACCTCGGAATCTCGGTCCGCACACTCCAGGAATATCGCTCGGCCGGCATCGGCCCGCGCTGCCGCCGCTACGCGCGGCGCGTCCGCTATCACATCGACGACCTCAATGCCTGGTCGCTGATGCTGGTCGAGGAGCGTGGCGATGATTGACGCATCGCTCCGCCGCGTCTGCGCCACGGGCCTGATCATCGGACTGGTGGGCGCATCGGCAATTGCGCCGCCGCACCCGCGCCTGCTGTGGAATGCGAGCGCCAGCGCGCCGATGGGCCTGTGGTGGGTTGCGCCATATACGCCGATCGAGCGTGGCGACATGGTGGTCGCGCGGCTCGCCGAACCGTGGCGCGGGCTGGCCGCGCGGCGACGCTATCTCCCGAGCAACGTGCCATTGATCAAGCGCGTCGCTGCCGGACCGGGCGACCTCGTCTGTGCCTTTGGGCCGGAGATCATGATCAATCGAAAGCCGGTCGCTGTGCGGCTCGCGTACGATCATCTGGGCCGGCCGATGCCGCATTCGAGCTGGTGCCACATGCTTCGCGGTGGCGCGGTCTTCCTGCTGATGGACGATCCGGCATCGTTCGACGGGCGATATTTTGGGGCAATTGCACGCAGCCAGATCCTCGGTCGGGCCTACCCGTTGTGGCTGCGTTGAAGCTCGCCGCCGCGGCGCTCGCGCTCTTTGCGAGCGAGCCCGTCCGCGCCGATCCGCTCGCGCGCTGGCAGCCTTATATCGCCGAAGCGTCGACCCGGTTCGGGGTGCCGGTGGTGTGGATCGAACGCATCATCCGCGCTGAAAGCGCGGGGAAGACGATGCTCAACGGCCGGCCGATTACCAGCCGCGCGGGCGCAATGGGTTTGATGCAATTGATGCCGGCGACCTGGGCGGCGATGCGCGCTGATTTGGGGCTCGGCCGCAATCCGCATGATCCGCGCGATAATATCCTCGCTGGCGCGCGCTATCTCCGCCTGATGTACGACCGCTTCGGCTATCCCGGCCTGTTCGCGGCCTATAATGCGGGACCGGGTCTCTATGCCCGCCATCTTGCGACCGGGGCAGCGCTGCCGAGCGAGACGCGCACCTATCTGGCGAAGGTTGCGGTTGAGGGTGGCAGCCCGTCGCAGAGCGCGCCGCCGCCATTGTTTTTTGCCCTGTCGGGGAAGGTCCGCCCAAGCGCTTCCACCCTGTTCGTGACGTTGTCGACCGCGGCAGATCACCCGCAATAGCGCGGTCGTACGCGGCTATTCGCTGAAGAAATCAGCGCGACGTTCGTGCTCAGCCGCTATCTTGAGGTGCAATTTACGGATCGAATGTGACGCTGCCTGAGAGGCCATTCCATATGCCTGGCGTGCACGGCGCTCGTGAAATTCCCTGTTGCCTGCAGGCCTGGAAGGATGGCCGTCCATAAGCTCACTCCCGGAAATTTCGAGTCGCCCCGACTCGACGGGAAAATAACACGCCCTCGACGCGTGACCAGCTAACCTGCGTTAGCGGCAGTCGTGATCTGGCCTCCTGCCGTCGCAGGAGGCCAGATCGTGCAGCGATTAGCGTGGTTTGCGGAAGCGAAACATGAATCGATCGGTCTTGCCGCGAATGGCAGGGTCGAACACCAATTTGGTGTGATCGTCCGCCGGATTGGCAAGCAACGGGCTTTCCGCTTCGAGCACAAATCCGGCGCGCGTGAAGTCGGCTTTCACGGTCGCGGGATCGATACGGTGCAGTTTCTCGACCACCGCGCGCGTGTCGCCGGCCGGGCCGACATGGTCGATGATCCCGACGATGCCACCGGGCTTGGTGGCGGCATAGAGCGCCTTCACGAACGCTGCCGGATCGGTGCGCGGGATATGATATTTGGCCGATTCCCAATAAAGATCGTGGTAGCTCAGGTTGATGATCGTGAAATCGAACTGGTTCGGCGCGGCGCTGAACGCCTCGAACGGATAGCGCTCGAAGCGAATGTCGGGCCGCCGCGCGACCAGCGCCGCCCATTTCTTTTGCTCGTCCGGCGTCGAATAGAATTGGCTCGGCTCGAACGCGGTCACCTTGCCTGAGCCGGCGAGCGCGTTGCCCATGATCTCCGCCCAATAGCCCGAACCGGTCATGATATCGGCCGCCTTCATGCCCTTCTTCAGGCCGAGGAATGCCAGGACCTCGGCCGGTTTTCGGCTCCCGTCGAGTTCGATTTCTTCGGCGGGCCGACCCGCTTTGGCGACGGCGGCGGCAAAGTCAGGCGCCGGCTCATTACGCGCCAGCGCCAGCGATCCGCCCTGACACGCAACCGCGAATGCCGCGGCCCAGACAATCTTCCGCATCCTCCATCCCCTTTGCTTAGTGTATTGAGCGGATAATACGGCTGCGGCGCGGCGAAGAAAAGCGGCTTTGTTGCTGCATCAGCGTGCCTCGGGAACGGGGGAGGGCTCGTCTCGGCAAGGCCGAGCATGACGGCCGGCGGAACGGCTATCAAGGCCGGCGGCCCCTCCAATTTTGCCGCGAAATGGTGCGCGCTTCGCGCGCGCTTTTGTTTGTTTTCAGCGCAACAAAATCGGTTCCTCCGCCGCCGCTTCGCGGTGCCTGCGCTTCGCTCCGGCAGCCCTGACAGCCGCCCCGCCGCCCGTCGTCGACAGGTTGTCTTCGATGATGAGGACCCAAGCGATGGAGGCTTCCATGGACATGATTGAGAACATCGGCGTGGCGTCGGATCGGGTGATGGCGACGCTGATTTCAGGGCTCGAGATCGAGTTTGGACGGGGTGCCGGAGAGGCGTTGGCGCATCGCTTTCTGGACGCAGAAGAGATTGATGTCAGCTGGGATGCGCGGCTTCAGGAGCGTTGGATCGGCACTTATGACAGCGCGGACGAAACGGAAATCGAGCTCGAAAGGATCGCCATTCTCGGGCGACTGGATTGCAAATGGTTCGTCGCAATGATGATCGTGGACGGTGACGGAAACGCGCACGGGATGATGGGACGGCGCCTGTTTGATGGCGAAATCAATGCTCGTTCAGCCTTTGCGATCGCGTGAAGCGGGTCGCAGTTCAGGAGCGGCGCCTGGCCGGGCGTCGCTACTTTTTCATGCCTTGGCGCTGGTTCGATGATTTGGGAATTGGGCGGTTTTTGAGAGGGTGAGGCGGAAGGCAAGATGAATCAATGGCACCAGCCCCGCGGGCTGTTGCCATAAGCTGTTGTCTGCACATCACTTTTTGGGCGCCGCCGCGCGGCGATATTGGCACCACCCTTAAATCTGTGGTGCCAGACGAGCCGCAATGCCGCAGAAGTCCTCGAATAATTTGGCACCGGTTTTCAATGGCTTGAGGGAGGTGCATGCTGGCGCGCGATTCCTCTCGAAGGGCAAGCCGGCATGAACGGTGACGACGATTTCGAGCCGCGGCTGGGGCGCATCCGCAACAACGGACGAGGCCAGGGGAAGAAGTATCTCCATCGCGTTCTTGCTGCCGCCAATCTTGAGCGAGCCGGTAGCGGCTCAGCTGGGCGGCGGCCGCGCTTCGATGGAAGCCGGATCGGGCGTGGGTCCGGCGTCGGTCGCGTGCTCGCCAGTCGCGATATCTATGCGGCGTTCCGCCAGCGGCGCGTGATCGTCAAATCGCGCATCGTCAAACTTGCCGGGAAAGGTGCGGCCGCGGCCCGCGCGCACCTTCGCTATATCGAGCGTGATGGTACGACCCGCGAGGGTGGTCGCGGGCAGCTCTATGGACGCGACGCCGACAAGGTCGGCGGCAAGGCATTCCTCGAGCGGGGGGAGGGCGATCGTCACCAGTTCCGGTTCATCATCTCGCCCGAGGATGGCATCGAATATGATGACCTGAAGCCGCTGACGCGGCGCCTGATGGACCGGATGGAGGAGGATCTCGGGACGAAGCTCGACTGGGTTGCCGTCGATCACTTCAACACCGGTCACCCCCACACTCATATCGTCATCCGCGGCAAGGACGATCGGGATAAGGATCTCATCATCGCCCGCGAATATATCACCGGGGGGATGCGGGAGCGCGCCGCCGAACTGGTCGACCTCGACCTCGGTCCGCGCTCGACCGATGCGATCCAGGCGGGGCTGCGCGCCGAAATTGATCAGGAGCGGCTGACCAGCATCGATCGCTCGCTCCTCCGCGAGGCAGAGGGTGAAACCCTGGTCAGTTCATCTGCCCGCGGCGCATTCGATCAAACCCTGCAAATTGGCCGGCTTCGTAAGCTCGAACGCATGGGTCTGGCCGAGCAGATCGGCGCTTCGCATTGGCGGCTTGCGCCGGACCTCGCCGGCACGCTGAAACGAATGGGCGAGCGTGGGGATATCATCCGGACGATGCAACGTGCTTATGCCGCGCGCACCGATGCGCCGGCGCTTGCCGATCAGGTCATCTACGATCCTCGCGCTCAAGATGCTCGATCGATCGTCGGCCGCATCCTCGACCGCGGGCTCTCTGACGAGCTCAATGACCGGCACTATCTGATCGTCGAGGCGACCGACGGACGTAGCCATTATGTCGAGATCGGCAAGGGTGAGCAGGTTGAGGTGCTCGCCCGAGGTGCGGTCGTCCGGATAGATCCGGTTAACATCGGGATTCGCGACGCGGATCGCGTGGTGGCCGAGGTCGCTGGCGCCAATGGTGGGCGTTACGATGTCGATGCCCACCTTCGTCACGATCCGACAGCAACGGCTGCATTCGCCGAGGCGCATGTCCGTCGGTTGGAGGCGATCCGGCGGCTGACCGGCGGAGTAACGCGGGAGGAAGACGGCACCTGGGTCATCGCGGACGAACACCTTGGCCGCGCCGCTGCCTACGAGGCTGTGCGTGCCAAGGATCGTCCAGTTTCTGTCGAGACGCTTTCGCCACAGCCGATCGAGCGGCTGGTCGGCGCTGAGGCCGCCACCTGGCTCGACCGGGAAGCGGTGGCCGCCGATCCGATCCCACTTCGGGATGCGGGGTTCGGGCACGATGTCCGGGAGGCGCAGGCGCAGCGGCGTCAATGGCTGATCACTCAACAGCTTGCGGTCGAGGCCGATGGTCAGATCAACTATCGGCCGGATCTCATCGAGACGCTGCGGCGGCGCGAGCTGCTTAGGGTCGGCGCGCAGCTGTCGAGCGACATGGGCATGCCGTTCGTCGAAACTTCGCCGGGTGCTCGCGTGGATGGCATCTATCGCCGGCATGTCGACACGTTCGGTGGCCGCTACGCCCTGATCGAGAAATCGCGCGAGTTTACGCTCGTGCCGTGGCGTCCAGTGCTCGAGCGGCAGCAAGGGAAGTGGGTTTCGGGGATAGCTCGCGGCAGCGGGATTAGCTGGAGCTTTCGGCGCGGCCGGCGTGGACCGAGCATTTCGTAACTGAGCGCAAGGGCCATCGTCTAGTCTACATCCGGCTCTGGTGGTTCGCAAAAGGACGAGTTTCGTTCGATCACACCGGTCCGATCTGCATTGGGCTGCCAAAATCAACGAAGCCGCACGCATTGTCGCAGCTTTGCACTCATGCGACCTAATGCTTCAAGCAAGTAACGGCGTTCGAATTTTAAGCCGCTTCGATCACACCTGATTCCAAATTATTAGTGCCATTTTGGGTCAGAAAACATCAAGATCCTGAGTATCCGCGGCTGAAATTTCGTGAGTGCATGTGGTCAATTCCCTCGGGAGTACCTAAACCCTTGTAGATCGAGAGGGAGCCGTGGCCAGTTTTAGCGATGACTGCCATATCTGCGAACTGACTGAGCCGAAGAATGGTCGGCCCAGGTTTTGGTGCGTGGCACATCAATCGTCTGCCACTGCTCGTTTCGGCGGAAGGCTTGATCGGTGCGAGGGCGCTTACCGGACGATCGCCAACCACCGCCGGTTTAAACTTGATCCCAGTGAATTCGCCGGAGGTGTAGCGCTATGGGGCGCCGTGGGCCCCGTCTACAATACGACCAAGCTGCCACCCGAACGGGGGATTCACGTTCATGCCCGTCGTACCGTCCCGGGGGCCAAGCAAATTGATGAGACCTTCGATGCCGTAGAGGTGTCAGTAAAGCGCGATTTGCTCGACGATGAAAAGGTTTTGATTACCAGCGAGACCGCGGTCGCATACTATCTTAGTAAATTTGCAAACCAAAAAATTGAAACTATATTTTGTATTCATTGCGGCGAAGCGCATCTCGATTCCGACTGGTTCTCCGTGAAGCCTCACCGGCGCCACTTGTGTCACAACTGTAACAAGATATTTTCCGTTCCGGATAGAAGTGTTTCAAATCCTCTCGCTGCTGTCCAGCTAAAATTTATGCATAAAGAGGCAGGGAAAGTCAAACGTGCAAAAGAAGCGCTTTCGATAGTTCAGTCCGATTACCCCGGTGGCCTGCAGATCTGGGCATCGAATCCAGCGATCTTGTGGACTTCCTCGCGTGCAGAAGAAGAGGGGATTCATATTCATGGATGGAAGGGGCATCGCTCCAAACCAGAGCTTGATGGAACGTACGATTCCGTCGAGATCGATGGAATAAAACTTGATGAGGAGCAGCTGCGCCACTTCATGGCGCAGAATGCCCTGACGTACCTCCGAAACAAGATACAATCGCTCAGCTGCCCCGAGTGTAGTGTAAAGTTGTTTCATCGAGGCGCCGCGGCTTTCCGGCCGGCGGAGCTGCACACGTGCTCAGACTGTGGTTTTAGCTTTGAATCGCCAGGAAAGCGGCGGCTGCTGGTTAGTAACCCATTTGTTGACACGCTGAAGGCGCTGCGACATGCAAACGGCAAGAAGGGGGAGGCGTCGTGAAGGGCTACATCTACATAACCGGCACTGGCACTGATCCGGGGCTGAGGAATAATCTCAACGACCCTATTTTCGGCAAGGATCCGAGTTTAGGCGCGTGCATGCCCAACATTCGTCGCTTCGTAGAAAAGGGCGACTATATCTTTGTCGTAAGCGGCAGCGCGACCGGTGTGCAGCAGTACGTGGTCGGCGGAATGGAGGTCGCCGATCGCATTAGTGCGTCCGACGCATATCAGAGATTCCCACAGAATCGTCTCCACGTCGGCTCCGATGGCCTGCTTAAGGGCAATGTCATCGTCGACGCCAAGGGAAATCAGCATTCGCTCGACAGGCACGATCCTGCCACCTTCGAAAACCGAGTGAAAAACTTCATTGTTGGAACCAAGGCCGTCTCGCTGGATACTCCGAGAGAGGTCGAAATCGGTCGACAGCAGTCGCTCAATAAGCTCGGCGAAATGTTCGGGAAGCCAGGCAACCGCGCGGTCGACATCTTTGGCCGCTGGTCGAAATTGGACGCCACGCAGGTCCACGACGTCGTGAATTGGCTTGAGAACATCAAGCGCGTCGCCGCGAGTTAACCCAGGATGAGCTCGGTATCGTCCGCCTTGGCTTCGCTTCACTTGTCGCCACAAGCTATCGCTGATCGTACCGGTTTACCCTTGGAGCGAGTGTTGGCGCTGCTGACGGGCGGTAGTGCACGGCTTTCGGAAATTCGAGCACTGAGTTCGGGCCTTCGCGTTCCGAAGCAGTTCTTTTCTCCGAGGCGTGATCAGGGGGCTCTAAGCAACCTGCAATTCCAGTTTCGGTCCACCCAGAACTCCGATATCAGTTTTAATCCGACGGTTGAACGGGTTGCTTCATTTGTTGAGGCTGCCCTGTCCTTGTTGCCCGACAGGTTTCACCCGCCGGAGGTGATTCGACAAAATCATATCGACCCTTCTTATGCTTCGGCTCAGCTGCTCGCTGCGAACTATCGGGAGAATTTCGTTGGCGATGATAAATCATCACCGCTTCTAAATTTGCCGGATATGCTCGCCGGCATTGACGGCGTAATACTTTCGTTGATAAAAGAGTCGCGATTTGAAGCTATTTCAATACTAAAAAGTAACTATCTTTTTTTGTTCGTGTCTCCACGCTTCCCCGCGCGAATGCTATTTTCCGTTGCTCACGAACTGGCTCATGCAGCCGCTGGTCACATACAGGAGGATGCGCCGCTCTTTGAAGGAGCTTCATCCATTGGGAATTTTCGAAAATCTCGGATCAACGAGCGGTTTTGCGACGCTTTTGCCGGAAATTTGCTTTTAACCGACGATGGAGCGCTTGGTTTCCTTTCGATCACTCGCAACCAGTTGGGCATACCTTCGAACGAGCCCCTCGGCGATATCGAAATTCTCTTACTTGCCCGATTCTACGGTGTAAGCTTTGATGTCGCTGCGAAGCGCTGCGAAGATCTTAACCTGCTGCCGACGGGTGGCGCAGTTTCTCTCGTCGACCACCTAAAGAAGCACCACAAGTCTGCTGAGCGTCGAGCCAACGACCTTGGGCTACCCGAGCGGGTTAAGATTAACTTTCCTGCCGTCAGTCCGATTCTAGCAAAATTGCTCCAGGAAGGCCTAGAGAATGGAGATATATCGTCTGGATGGGCATCCGATAACTTCAATCTTTCCATTTCAGAACTCATGGCGCTCAATAAAATTGGTCGCGTTCTATGATGGTCCTGATGGATGCGTGCTCGGTGATAAATCTTTCAAACGTCGGCCGGTTGGAAACAGTCGCAAATCTTGAGAGGTGCCGTTTGGGAATTTCTCCAGAAGTCGCGGGCGAATGCAATACAGGCGCTGCGCTTCAAATTTTTCAATTGGCTGAATCTGGTGCGATCGATCTTATTAGCGACGATGATGTTCCCAGTGATCGATTCTTCGATCTCAGAGACAATCTGAAACTTGGTAACGGCGAAACGGAGTGTATTGCAATTGCCGAAATACGGCCCTTTCTATTTTGCTGCGATGATAAGAAGGCCCGCGTTGCCGCTTCAAATCTCCTCGGGCAAAAACGCGTTCTAGGCAGCCTACGACTTCTAAAATGGTGCGTAGAAGATGTAATGATAACTTCAGAAGAGGCTCTTGCCTCTTATGTTGAGATGATTCATTGCGGAGGGCGTTTGCCAACCATCGGAATTGATTACTTCGTAGGAAGTCAGTGATTTACTGAGGGTTGAGTCCAGCGGAATTTTTAACAATTTGATTGTCGAAAATTCTTTTTCGCATTTCATCGGTATCGATACGAGCGAATTCGTTCTTTGCCGCGATTTCAAGATCTATGGCACTGTTTTGACAAAGTGCGGCAAGTGTCACCATCACGCCGCCTACCTCTTGGATTGGCTCCCCGACAGGTCGACCGAACACATAGCAGGTTACGCGATCTACGTCCTGCTGCGTCACCCCGATAGATTGCGCCAGTTCAACGGCTTCCTCCAAGAAGCGCATGGTACGCTCTTTTGGATCTGTGGGACTGTCGCTTCCAAAAACTTCGATCATCCAGCGGCTTACGCCCCTCTGAAAATCGGACATGGTATGCCCTTCGTGATCTATAGCTGGTTCTACCACGTTAAATTGCGGGGACTTCGGGGCCACAGTCACGCCTCTAATCAGTAGGTCGTGCGTCCATCACGCCGATTCGAAAACCTGAGGACGCGGGTGAGGCGCTAGTCCTACCGCTGGCGTGCCACAAGACCTCTGCGATGGGCGGTGCTTGTTAGGCCTCTGCCCGCTGCGCAGACGGCGCGCCGGGTGTCGATGCTGAAGGGCGACCCCTGGCAGCTCAGGGAGCTGGAGGTCGAGATTTCGTCTCCGCTTGCTCGCCTCGATGGAATTTCATCGCAATTTTGCATCTAGGCGCGTCGTGGCGCGTCACAACCGTAATTTCCATCGACTGCAGTTTGCCTGATTTTCCGGGGCATCAACCGGTGCGGCGTTCCGTCGCCCGGCCGGAGCCCCACGATGACCCCGACCAGACTGCTTATCGGTCAGATTGTTGTCGTTCTCGGCATTGTGATCGCCGGCATCTGGTTCGCGACGCAATGGGCCGCGGCGATGCTGGCCTACCAGCCGGAGCTGGGACCGGCATGGTTCGCCTTCTTCGGCACGCCAATCTATCGACCCTGGCAGATTTTCCCCTGGTGGTTTCACTTCGACGCTTATGCGCCGGAGATCTTCGATCGCGCGGGGATGATCGCTGGCGCAAGCGGCTTCATTGGCTGCGGTGCGGCGATCTGCGGGGCACTGTGGCGTGCCCGGCAACAACGCCACGTCACAACCTACGGCTCGGCGCGCTGGGCGAGCCATCGTGATATTGAGCGCGCCGGCTTGCTCCGCGATGCCGGTGTTTTTCTCGGGCGCCATCACCAGCATTATCTACGCCATGACGGCCCCGAACATGTCATGGCCTTCGCGCCGACCCGCTCGGGGAAGGGCGTCGGGCTCGTCATACCGACCCTGCTCAGCTGGACCGGCTCGGCGGTCATTCACGACATCAAAGGTGAGAACTGGACGCTGACCGCCGGCTGGCGCGGGCGCTTCAGCCATGCGCTGCTATTCAACCCCACCGACATCCGTTCAGCGCACTACAACCCGCTGCTCGAGGTTCGCCGCGGCGAGTTCGAGGTGCGCGACGTCCAGAACATCGCCGACATTCTCGTCGATCCCGAGGGAGCGCTGGAGCGCCGCAACCATTGGGAAAAAACCAGCCATTCGCTGCTGGTCGGGGCGATCCTCCACGTCCTCTATGCCGAAGAGGAGAAGACGCTCGCGCGAGTCGCGACCTTCCTTTCCGATCCGCAGCGCACCTTCGTCGACACGTTGAAGCGGATGATGTCGACCAACCATATCGGCACCAAGGACGCCCCGCTCGTCCACCCGGTCGTCGCCTCTGCCGCCCGCGAGGTGCTCAACAAGTCCGATAATGAACGCAGCGGCGTCCTGTCGACCGCGATGTCGTTCCTCGGCCTTTATCGCGATCCTACCGTTGCCGAGGTCACATCGCGTTGCGATTGGCGGATTGCCGATCTGACCGAAGGAGAGCGACCTGCGTCGCTCTACCTCGTCGTGCCGCCGTCAGACATCAGCCGGACCAAGCCATTGATCCGCCTGATCCTCAATCAGATCGGCCGTCGGCTGACCGAACGCCTTGATGGTGAACAGGGCAAGGCGCGCGGGCACCAATTGCTTATGATGCTCGACGAGTTCCCCGCACTCGGGCGACTCGATTTCTTCGAGACCGCACTCGCCTTCATGGCCGGCTACGGCATCCGCGCCTTTCTGATCGCGCAAAGCCTCAACCAGATCGATAAGGCCTATGGCGAGCACAATTCGATCCTCGATAATTGCCACGTCCGCGTTGCTTTCTCCACAAACGACGATCGTACCGCGCGGCGCGTCTCGGACGCCCTTGGTACGGCGACCGAGCAGCGGGCAATGCGCAACTATGCCGGTCACCGGCTCGCGCCGTGGCTTTCGCATGTTATGGTCAGCCGCCAGGAGACCGCGCGCCCGCTGCTGACCCCCGGTGAAGTGGGGCAGCTGCCCGCAACCGATGAGCTGGTGCTGATTTCCGGTATCGCGCCGATCCGCGCGCGAAAGCTCCACTATTACGATGATCCGAACTTTCGCGACCGGCTTGACCGGGCCCCGGATCTCAGCGCCGGTCGATATGTTGATCGCCCGCGGGCGCGGTCCAACGAGTGGGGCAGTTTCGTACGTAAGCCCGACGCACGGCTCGAACGTGCGGCCGAGGCGATCGACGCCGAGACACAGGAGGGCGGGCTCCAGCAGCAGCGCCATCCGGGCCTCGGGGAAGATGCGGCGACGACGCAGGAAAAGCCGAAGCAGCTCGACCTTCTGAACGATGACCAGGACGAAGGGAATGTGGCAGCCGACCAGCGCGCAATGGATCGCGCGCGGGGTCTCACCACCGCCGCCCGTGCTTACGGGATCGGCGAAGACGGCGGCCCGCAGCTGCCGCTGGGGCTCTGACGGCGATGAAGTTCCGCCAGAACCTCTATTTCGACCGCCATCTGTGCGACGCGCTTGAGGCGCTCGCGGCTAAGCCTGGTGCGACCAAGAGCGGAATCGTTGGCGATGCGCTCGCTGCCTACCTCTCGCGGCGTGGGTCGAAGGAGGTCGACGACCTTCTCAAGACCCGGCTTGACCGGATGTCGCGCGAACTTGCCCGTCAGTCACGCAATGACGAGGTGCTGCTCGAAAGCCTGTCGCTGTTCGTTCGCTACCAGCTAACCGTTACCGCGCCGCTGCCCGAGGCGGATCATGCCGCCCGCGCGGTCGGGCGTGAACGGTTCGAGGCCTTCGTCGCCCAGGTCGGCCGGCAGCTCGCGAGCGGCAAGCGCACGATCGGCGGCGACGATGATGAGGAGGATCAGTCGTGACCGATGTGCCCTCCATGTCCAACGTCTCCGAGGGGCGCCGCCGGGCAATGTTGCGTAGCGCGATGGGACCGGCGATCGCCGCCGCGCTTGCCGATCCCCTCGTCATCGAAATCATGGTCAATCCCGACGGCAGGCTCCGGCTCGATCGCCTGGGAGAGGGCAGGGTCGATACGGGTTCGGCCATCGACCCCGCGCAGGTTGAGCGAATTATCCGTCTGGTTGCGTCACACGCGCGGTCCGAGGTTCATGCTGGCGCGCCGATCGTGTCCGCCGAGCTCCCGCCGCATGGCGAGGGTGCGGGCGAACGGTTCGAAGGCGTATTGCCGCCGGTCAGCCTCGCGCCGTGCTTCTCGATCCGCAAACCTGCCGCGCGCGTCTACACGCTGATGGACTATGTCGTGGACGGCATCATGCCGGCCGGGATCGCGCGGCAGCTTAGCCTTGCCGTGGTCGATCGCATGAACATCCTCGTCGCGGGCGGCACCTCGTCGGGCAAGACGACCCTCGCCAATGCGCTGCTCGCCGAGATGGCCCATCTCGACGAGCGGGTGATCCTGATCGAGGATACGCGTGAGCTGCAGTGCGCAGCGCCCGATGTAGTGGCCCTCCGTACCCGCATCGGCAGCGTGACGATGGGCGATCTCGTCCGCTCGACCCTCAGGCTCCGGCCCGACCGCATCATCGTCGGCGAGGTCCGCGGTCGTGAGGCGCTCGACATGCTCAAGGCGTGGAATACCGGGCATCCCGGCGGGATTGCCACGGTCCACGCCAATAGCGCGGTTGCGGCGCTCTATCGGCTCGAGCAGCTCGTCCAGGAGAGCGTGGTCACCGTCCCGCGCCGGCTGATCGCCGAGGCGATCGACGTGATCGTGTTCATCTCCGGACGCGGTCGCGGACGCCGGGTTTCAAACATCGTCCGCGTCGCTGGGGTCGACCCCGACGGAACCTATGCGGTCGTCGACCTCACCTCTGATCCCTCGACCTTTCAAGAAGGAGAAATGTCGTGAATCGTGCCCTTGTTTTGCGTCGTCGTGTTCCGTTTCTGGCGGGTGCCGCACTCGGTCTTGTCATCTCGACTCACGCTCTCGCGGCTGGATCTGGCATGCCCTGGGAGCAGCCGCTCCAGCAGGTTCTCGAATCGGTCCAAGGACCGGTCGCCAAGATCCTCGCCGTGATCGTCATCATCGTGACCGGCCTGACACTGGCGTTTGGCGAGACCGCCGGCGGGTTCCGTCGTCTGATCCAGATCGTGTTCGGTCTGTCGATCGCGTTCGCCGCATCGAGTTTCTTCCTGTCGTTCTTCAGCTTCGGCGGGGGAGCGCTGATCGCATGACCGGCGGCGGCGCCTATAGCCAGGCGGGACATCTCGAAGGGTTCGAGGTGCCGCTTCACCGAGCACTCGCCGAGCCCATCCTGCTGGGTGGCGCGCCGCGTGGGGTCGCGATCGTCAATGGAACGATCGCGGCCGCGCTCGGCCTTGGCCTCCAACTGTGGATCGCGGGTCTTGTGGTCTGGGCGATCGGGCACACGCTCGCGGTCTTTGCTGCGAAGCGCGACCCGGACTTCATGCCGGTGCTCGCCCGGCATCTCCGGCAGAAGGGGCACCTCGCATGCTAGCCTTTCGCGAATATCGCAACACGGCCGATCGCCTGGCTGATCATCTGCCATGGGCGGCGCTGGTCGCGCCTGGCGTCGTGCTCAACAAGGACGGGAGCTTCCAGCGCACGTTGCGCTTCCGGGGCCCCGATCTCGAAAGCGCGACCGAGGCAGAGCTGGTGTCAGCCTGCGCGCGCGCCAACAATGTCATGAAGCGTTTCGGCTCCGGCTGGGCGCTTCACATCGAGACCGAGCGCCGCGAAGCGATCGGCTATCCCGACGGCGCGTTCGTTGAAGCAGCGAGCTGGCTGGTCGATCAGGAGCGCCGCGCCGGTTTCGAAGCGGCGGGGCAGCATTTCGAGAGTCGCTCCTATCTGACCCTGACTTTTCTGCCGCCAGCCGATCAGGCCGACG